>OGQO01001277.1_pt1 | contig 23679 bp, 13 predicted proteins | sample 1553241 | NCBI WGS metagenome assembly OGQO01 (sample SAMEA2579933, study PRJEB22360) | human gut metagenome | biome: human gut; feature: human-associated habitat; material: faeces | place: Denmark | collected 2008/2010
TCGTACGGATTCGTTAGGGTTTTCTTGCCTTGACTTGCGCGGGTGGTCCAGAGATCAATCAGGGGCGGACGTCAATGTTCCAAAACTGTTTGGTGAACCCGATCTCAAACGCCGTAAAGTAACACTCCCGTTAGTAACATCGTTGTTACTAACAAAGCCGTTACTTCGCCTATCTCTTTTCTCATCACCTCTTTGCAAGCGATCACTCTTCAGGCACAATTGCCGCCGATCAAGCGGATTTCTCAGTGTTTACCGTGACCTTCGGGTCGATCAAACCTGAACTACAAACCACCCCGACGCGGGCGTTTGCCTGCGCGGATGCAAGAGTGTGGAGCCTACCCATTGCGGTGGACTCTTCTTGTCGTTTCGGTGGGTTTTCGCCTGTTGTCGGTTTCAAACACCCTCAACTTCAAAAGGAAAACTCATGCCCATGACATTTACCTCCTGCATCCCGGCTCAAAACTTCGGACTTGCGTCCGAGACAACGATCCCGGGTTTTCAGCCTTTGCAGCTTTCCCCTCCTGCGCCCGCTCAATGCGTTGCCGTCGACCCGTGCCACGTCTTTGAAGAATCGTTTCTTGAAGACTTTGTGCTGTGGTGGACATGGCACGACACCCGTACGCCGCTCTACATCGCGGGACCCACGGGGTGGATTTCTACCTTTAACTCAGGACAACAACTATGACGTAATTTACAAACAAACTACCAATTACAGGCAAACCGAGCTCGCAGGCTGATTTCTTTTAACCAAACCAAGGGATGGGAGAATTCGAGGGCATGCTTTCTCCTTGCATGTCGGCTGTGCATCTTGCAAACGATTCTTTTGTCGGAACTCTCTCGGCGAAAGGTACCCAAGCGCCGAATGCGGATGCTCGTTGTTGTACAACTCGACCACTCTGGGCAATTCCGTCAGCGCCGTTTGAGCACTGCTCAAGTTCATAAACGGCAAATAATCCCGCCTCAAAGTTTTCACCAAGCTTTCGGCCATCCCATTGGATTGCGGACTACATACGGCTGTTTTGCAATCCTCGATACCCAGCAGCTTAAGCAAGTGTTTGGTTGACTTGGCAATGTAGGCCGAGCCGTTATCCGTCAGCAGTTGCAGTTTGCTAGGGACCTTATCGACGGATCCGAACCGTTTTTCCGTTGCTAACAGCACTTCGTTATGCACCATCCATGCCGGAAAGCCTTTGCCTTGTCTGGCCGTGAACGAAATGATCTCTCGATCGCAACAATCCAGAATAAAGCTCATTGTCACTTTCTCACCGTTGAGGCAGCCAAATTCCAAGCCGTCAGAGCACCAACGTCTGTCAGATTTCGTGACAGCGACTCGGCCTTTGTGATCCAGACTTTGTCCCGGCAATGCGGTAGATTTGGTTTTTAGCAACAAGCCGTGCTCTTTGAGTAACCGATAAACTCTTTTGGCATTGACACGTGCCTGATCCAAACTTTGCAATTCGCGATTGATGACCGCTGTGATGCGTTTGTAGCCAAAGCTGGGGAATTTGCCAAGGACTGCTTTGATCCGCTCGAGCAAGTCCTGGCCGCTTATCAAGTCTCATCGTTGTCGACGACAGTGACGACCATCCTGCCAATCAGCCGATCGGTGCAACAAACGACAGACATTGGAGCGCGCTAAGCGAAGAACACAACAAACATGAGAAATGGATTTGCCGGCCCTGATAAGGCTTAGCGCGCAGTCCATTTTTTTCCTGTCATGATCTCCACGGCTTCTTTGAGCAGAGCATTGTCGGATGCCATTTGTCCCAGAAGCCTTTGCAGGCGTTTGATCTCATCGATCGCTTCGGCATATTGCTTGGCCGGTACGGTGCTCTGGCCGGTTTCAATGGCCGTTAATCCGCCTTCTTTATCAAGGGCTCTCCAGCGGAAAAGCAGGGCAGGAGCGACGCCGTAGCTACGCGCTACAGAAGAGACGGTATTGCCGGGAAGATAGGTCAGCCGGACTAGTTCAAGCTTCTGTTGCGCTGTGTAACGCTTGCGTTTTTGCTCAACAACCACGACTGTGGCTTGTTCGGGCCGCTCGCTGACGGCACGCATTCCGTTCGCCGTCCGGCTCACTTCATGCGTGCCGTCAGCGTTCTTAGTCCTATCACTAGACATATCACTAGTCCTAGGATCAAACTCTTTCATTTCGTTTACCTCCATGTGATTTTAGTCATAGAGGTTGTCCGAAGCTTCAAGGCGCCCGTCCATAATTTTGAATCTAAATTCTCGCGTTGTATGTATTCAGGCAATAGGTCTTAGTTGACACCTATTTGTCATTCAGGGACAATTGGCACCTCTAAGAGTTCTTCTGGCTTAATAAATACCAGCGACTCCCGTTCCAGAAGGGAGTATTCGTCAATGTGCGTCTCGGATCAAAAACTCTAACGGGAGTACTTGACGTAGCCTGTCACAGGTTTCTCTGGAGGTTGATATTTTCACGCAAGAATCCCCTAAGGTAGACGTATCTTTCCCCCCCCCCCCGCAGCCGAATTCCGTTGCAAGAAGATCGTCTTACGATTCTGGCTTTTCAAGGGCTAAGAGAAGGTTCTGGCGCCACGTTTGTGTCAGCATCCGTCGCCTGGCACCTGAGCCGTTTTCGTTCGTCCGTTATGGCCGTTGCTACACAGGGCTCTGCGGATGGGTTTGCTCGCATCTTTAATTTTTACTCAAAAAACGCAAACGCTTCTTCTTTTTGGCAATACTGCAGTCATTTGACGTTATTTTGCCCTCAAAATTCTACTTCGAAAATCACTGCGGAACGATTCGAAACATTTCTTTCTTCAGCTATCGATCAAGGGATCTCGGACATCGTTGTTGACCTTGACCGTCACAGCGACGAAGCTCAACTCTGGAGAAAACGTGCCGACACTCTCGTGACCGTTTGTGTTCCAGATGAGCACACGTTGATAAAACTAGATACATATGCCCCTCAAGACAACGAAATTTTCGTTGTCAACAAAGCCTTAACGTTCTCGAAATCCTGTGCGTTGGTCACACAAAGACTCCTTCATGAATGCTCACTAAAGGAGCGCTTCAGTCGGCACACCATCGTTTGGGACGAATACGCCGCTCAAGCCGCCCGTTTCAACGGACCTGTTGCTCAACTCGCTCCTCAGGCAGAAAGCTCGCGCACGATTTGCGCTCTGGGCACATGGCTTACCATCCGCTCAAGGGACGACGAGTCATGCTAGCTATTACCGTTCTTCGCCGCATTAATAGCGGCATGCGAAGCCGAATCTGGCACCTGTGGACCTGTTCAACATCGCTTGTTTCCTTCGCACTCAACCTCCCGCTGCTTGTTTTGGCCTGGGGATTGTTTCCGCTTGAAAATTCAGTTTACGGCAAGTTGCGCCGAAGCTTCGGTTCGGTTTTCCAAACTGTTGACCTTTATCGTATCCGCCCTCTGGACAGTATTCGCATTTTGCTACAGGGCCTTTTCTTAGTGTTTTTCAGTGTCGGCGAACGCATCACCGATTCGAACCAAGAAAAACGTGTCTCGGCGAGTTGGAAGACACACATCAGCAAAGCACGATCACAGATCAGCAAACTACTCGATTCGATTGACAGTGCCGTAACACATGGCCGCCTACTAGCCAACGGTAAACCACGCCGGCTGGGCAGGCACCACATCCTTGCGTTGAGCCTGCTTGCGGCGGGCGCCCTGTCGCTTGCGTGGATGTGCATCACGCAGCCTCTCGATCCGCTTTATCAAGCCGTCTTTTGTGCATGCACTCTTTCACTCGCGATCCTTTTACGAGGCATACGCTCACGCTTGACTGTCATTTCGCTTATTTTGATTTCGGCACTTGTCTCCTCTCGCTATCTATGGTGGCGCTACAACGAGACGCTCAACTTCGACACGCCGGCGGGATCCATCTTTTCAGTTCTGCTTGTACTCGCAGAAACTTATACGTTTGTGCTGATGGCTTTGAGCTACTTCCAATCCTTTTGGGTACTTGAACGCAAACCGATACCGCTACCTGACGATCAGTCCGCGTGGCCGCACGTTGACATCTGCATTCCGACCTATAACGAGTCGCTGGATGTCGTTCGCGCCACCGTTTACGGTGCGCTGTCACTCGATTGGCCTAGTGACAAACTGCATGTATGGCTTCTTGATGACGGCAGTCGGGACGAATTCCGCGATTTTGCGAAAAGAGCAGGCGCTGGATACATTCGCCGCGAAAAACACGATCACGCCAAAGCCGGAAACATCAACCATGCACTCACAAAACTTTCCGGCGAATATGTTGTGATCTTTGACTGTGACCATATTCCGGTTCGCTCGTTTCTGCTCCAAACCATGGGCTGGATGCTCAAAGATCCGAAAATCGCCATGGTGCAGACGCCGCATCATTTTTATTCGCAGGATCCCTTTGAGCGCAACCTCGGCTTAACCGATGCTGTGCCTCTGGAAAACGCCCTTTTCCACGACTTCGTGCAAAAAGGCAACGACATGTGGAATGCCTGCATGTTCTGCGGCTCGTGTGCTGTCATGCGGCGCCGCGCACTTGACGAGATTGGCGGCATTGCGGTTGAAACCGTAACGGAGGACGCGCACACCTCTCTCAAGTTGCTTCGTCACGGCTGGCAAACAGCCTGCATTGCCGAGCCGTTGGCCGCCGGACTTGCCACCGAAACCCTGTCGGCGCACATCGGACAACGCATCCGATGGGCACGAGGCATGATTCAGATTTTTCGACTGGATAATCCTCTACTCGGAAAAGGCCTGAAACTCGCCCAACGCCTGTGCTTCTTTAGCGCTATGATGTATTTCCTGATGGGGTTACCGCGCCTGATCTTTTTGATTGCGCCGCTGCCTTTCGTCTTCTTCGAAATTAACGTCATTCAGGCTCCGGGTCTTGCCATTTTGGCCTTCGTGGTGCCGCACCTTCTGCATTCAGTCATCACGAGCGATGCCGTGCAACGCGGACACCGCATTCCGCTGATGGGGGAAATTTACGATACGATCTTGGCCTGCTACATTGTGCTGCCCACGACCGTTGCGCTTTTTGCACCGCATTTTGGCAAATTCAACGTCACGGCAAAAGGCGGCACCGTCGACTCCGATTACATGGATTGGCAAACCGCCCGTCCCTACGTTGTCCTTTTACTTCTGAACATCGCCGGTGTCGTTGTATTGTGCATTCGAGCCGGACTTACCGACGGCATCAATTCCGCCCTTCTGCTCGTTAATCTTCTCTGGCTTGCCTACAACATCATCATTCTCGGGACAGCCACTGCCGTTGCGGTCGAAACCGTACAGCAACGTCAGCACGCCCGCATCAAACTCAGAGTCCCCGTAGCCATTCGCGACCAAAACGGACTCCACAAGAGCGCCATGCTTAACAATTTTTCGCAACAGGGCGCCAATGTCACGTTGCTACCTTTGACCGACAATCCGTTTGTTGCGGGGAACACTGTCGCCGTGGTTCTCACGGATCGAGGCGTCGTTTACGACTTCGAAGCCATAGTTCGCCGTTCCAACGGTCATTCGGTCGGTCTCGAACTGCGTTTCAGCGACAGTCAGAACGAACGCGCATTTGTTGCGGCCACGTTCTGCCGACCGGATCTTTGGGAAGGCAAGACTTTCCGACCTGCCGGCGGTCTTTTTTCTGGTGCAGGCAGCATTCTTCGCTTTGCCGGCAGAGGCATTTCGGGCGTGTGCCGCTATGCCCCGCTTCCGATCAGTCTGACGTTTGCCGCCATTGACGCGACTTTCGGATGGGTATTGAGTTTTATCCCGCGACCTCCGCTTCGGGTACCGTCGCACGGGCATCGCCACGAAGTTCTGGCTAAAAAATTCTAGAAGCCAACCTGTCGCAACAAATAATACAAACAATATTTTTCTTTTCGCTTCTCAAATGAGACACAGCAAAACAAAAATTTCGATCCTGCTTCACCGGACAGCACTCTTGCTAATCGGTGCGGCCGCCCTGTGTCTGTCAGGTCCGTCAATAGGTCAACTCCCGTCCGACGAACTTCGTCCGATTCAGCGGGAAATAATGCTAGGACCGGTTGACCGCAGTGATGTTCTGGAAACCACCAAAGAAATCCAACCCTTCACACGACTTCTGAGCCGTTACGGAAACGAACCACTTGTCATGACTGGTTTGCGTCCGAAAATATACGTTGACTTTCAAATACCGCGCGACGAAATCGCCACCGATGCCACCATTTTTCTCAAATGGACGGCTTCCCCGTCACTGATTCCCGTGCGCTCCCAGGTTAACGTCCGTCTGAACGGCGAAATGCAAATGAGTTTACCGATCAACACTGAGAATCTCGGTCGACCGGCAGTCAATGAAATCAAGCTTGACGCAAAAAAACTCAAAAACCTCAACACGCTCGAATTCGACTTCGTCGGTTCGTATACCAATTCGTGCGAGTCTCCCGCACATAAGACACTATGGGTCGAAATCGACAAGGACAGCTCCATTACGCTTGCCAAACAGAAAGTGCGACTGGCTGACGAACTCATGTTGTTGCCCTCGCCCTTTATTGACGAAGCCAGCCACAAACGCATCGTGTTACCGTTCGTCTTTGCCAGAAACCCCAATGACGACACATTAAAAGCGGCAGCGATTGTCGCCTCCTGGGCTGGCGTTCAGGCCGACTGGCGAGGCCTTTCGATTCCCGTCTACTACGATCTGCCCCCGGCCGACAGTCACTTTATTGTGTTCGCGACCGCTGATAAACTGCCGGATTTTCTAAAGGATACGGATCCCGTCGAGGGACCCGAGATTCGCATTGCCGATGACCCCGATTCAGGCTGGGCCAAGATGCTGATCGTTCTCGGCCGCAACGAAGATGAACTCATCACGGCGGCACACACCCTTGCTCTGCACTCCGATACGCTCGCCGGTCGCCGTGCCCTTATCACGGAACCGGTGATAACCACCGAACGTAAAGCATACGACGCTCCCAAGTGGCTCGCCACCGATCGCAAGGTACCTTTTTCCGAATTGCAACAGTACGATCAACAGTTGCAGTCCAGCGGCGCTTTGCCTCCGCCAATTCGGCTGAGTTTCCGTCTGCCACCCGATCTCTTCATCGTGCCGCGCACCTATGTGCCGCTCGACCTGCAATACCGCTACACTCCGCCGCCTGAAGATGCGCCGGCAAGCGTTCGCATCCGCATCAACCGCTCGCTCATGCACATTCACGAGCTAGCCCCCGATCGCTCAACCAACAAACACGGTACTCAACATTTGCCCGCTCTTGATTCGATGGCAAGCTGGATCCGTGCCTTGAATATTCCGGCTGTGTATCTGGACACGTCCAACGAATTGGAATTCGACTTCCAGTACAGTCTGGCCGTTTCTGGCGGGGCCACGCTGGAAAAGTGCCCGTCCCTACTCATTCCTGACAATCAGGTCGATATCGTCCCCAATTCCACACTCGACTTCCGCGGCTTTTACCACTTCGCCCAGATGCCCAACACGCGTTTGTTCGCGCAAAGTGGCTACCCGTTTACCCGTTTTGCCGATTTCGCGCAGACGGTTGTCGTCGTTCCCCGCAATATTGACGCCGTGGACATCGGAACCTTTCTCATAACTATGGGTCGCATGGGTGCACAAACAGGCGCTGCTACCACACTGGTTACAGTTTCAAGCAATCCGAGTTCGGAAATGTTGCTCAACAAAGACATTCTGGTCATCGGTCGCATTCCTGATCAAACACAACCAAACGATAAGCCGCCGCTCTTCGAGAAGGAAATCCTTGCAGCACTTTCTCCCGCCGCCAACGAACTTCCCCGAGAGAAGCGACAAGTTAAAGCTCGCCCCGAGCTGACAACCACGGATAAGCAAGCAGCCATTGTCGGCTTCGAATCACCGATCTCCGCCGGACGTTCCGTCGTCGCAATACTTAGCTCCAAGGGCGACGGCACCCGGGTTTTGCAGGACAAGCTTTCATATCCTTCGTCTCTCACCGATACCGAAGGCGCGGTGAGCCTCGTGGCCGACTGCTCCAGCGTGAACTTTTACACGGCCGACACATACTTCATCGGTAATCTTCCCTGGTGGCAGCGCATCTGGTATGCCCTACTCGATCGTCCGCTACTGCTCTTCTTCCTGTCGGCGATCTTTATCGTCGCTTCGCTCACGTTCATCTATGTGACCATGAAACGAGTGGCTGCCAAGCGACTCAAAGACGCTCAGGAAGCATTGCAGAAACGCAGTGGCCGCCGCAAAAACAGCGGAGTTCAATCATGACGAGCCGCCGCAACTTTCTCGGACGACTCGCACTGATGTGCGCCGTGACCTGCGCGGATAGTTCCGCCGTATTCGCCAAAAGCATCCGTCGCCGCAAACGCTGGCTCGCGCTCTGGCAGAACTTTGTTACCAGCGCCATTCACAACGGCCGCGTCATTGATATCAGTGACAAACGTCTCATCACGACAAGCGAAGGACAGTCCTACGCGATGTTCTTCAGTCTCGTGGCAGGAGACCGTGCACTTTTCGACTCTCTGTGGCAATGGACGCTCAACAATCTATGCGCGGGCGACTGCGGTAAAAAGCTGCCGGCCTGGCTTTGGGGGCGTTTGCCCGATACTCGCAATCCCCAAACACGCCGCATTGAAGAACATTGGGGCATCATCGACGACAACAATGCCGTTGACGCCGATCTCTGGATAGCATATTCGTTACTTGAAGCCGCTCGTCTCTGGGATGTTGACGACTACCGTGCCCAGGCGCTCCCCCTTCTTGAACTCGTCAAGGCACGGTGCGTACGGACTATAGGCACACTCGGATCCGTATGTATACCCGCACAACAAGGTTTTCTGCATGAAGACGGCTCCGTTACGCTCAACCCGAGTTATTACCCGCTGCAGCTGCTGGAACGCTTCTCTCAAGAAGACGCTGCCTGGCAAAACATCACGCGGTCAAGCTTGCGCGTGCTTCTACGTTCAAGTCCCACTGGCATTGTGCCCGACTGGGCTCGGTTCAGCCCACGCGGACTGCTTCTGGCAACTGATCGCAGCAGCGGCAGCTGGGACGCCATTCGTACATACATGTGGGCCGGCATGCTTGCAAGCGATGTTCCCGAACGAGCTGCTCTGCTTGAGTGCTTCCGCAACGCCTACGGTTTTGTCAACGCCCGTAAGGAACCGATCGGAACAGCCAACGCCCCTCGTCTTACCGTTGGTTCGCCCGGTCCTGACGCCTTTTGCGCTGCGTTTCTAAGCTGGTATCCCCAATCAACGGAAGCTGCCGTGATGCGCTCGCTTCTTGAGTCGGTTCCCGTTAATGTACAAAACTACTACAAGAGCATGCTCACGCTTTTTGGTCGTGGTTTTGACGACGGCTACTTTGCTTTCGACCGTCACGGCCATCTGTTGCTTGCCACCTTCCGCAATGAGGTCTCACGATGAAGCAAGCGGGCGTGAATTGGCACAAATCCTGTGTCTGGTTGTGTTGTCTTATGACAACAGCAGCCTCGGCACTGGCGTCCGTTCACGCTCCGAACGCGGCTCTCATCTCCGAACGTGTCTCGCTGCACGCCAATTGGCTAACAGATCAAATGATAAAAGCGCGAGCTTCAGGCAATCCGGCTGTCGAGCGCGACGCTATCCGCAAGCTTGTCAGCATGGCTCCGCATGACAAGCAACTGCAACTGGACCTTCTGCGTCATCTTCTTCTTGATTCACAAAAGGAAAGAAAAGAAATCGATACTTTGGTCCAGTCCCTCTGTAGCGGAGCCGATTCGCCTGCCTGCCGTCAGGCTCGTCTTTTACAATCAATTCACTTCGGCACTCAGGCCGAAGCGCTTTCCAACGTCCGCCTGTTGGCCATGGCCGGTAACTACGAACAGGCCTGTCAAAACATGCTCACCCTTTTCGGCGGCAAAGAGCCGCCGGAAGATTCCCTTCTCTTCGAGTATGCGGCAATGCTCCTTAATACAAAAAACGGGCAACGTCATGGTCTGGAGTTGCTGCAGAGTCTTACCCGGTCACAATCGCGCATCATCACCCACCGTGCCCGGGAAATCATCGAAGAACACAGTTTCGAAACCGGGCTTGAGCTTGCACTCAACGAGATTTATTCCGATGCCACGCGTCGTCGCGCTGCGCACTTTCTGCAGAAGGCCATTGTCCAACACCCTGATGATCCCCGCATTCAACGGTGGCGAAACGCACTGAGCGAAGGCCGCTACTGGCTTTTGTGCGACGCCGCTGAGACCGCGATCGAAAAACGTCACCTTACGGACGCACGTAAAGGCTATGAAAAAGCCGTCGCACTTGCCCCGTCCCGCCCGTTTGCCTACGTCGGACTGTCGGAAGTGGCCGAACAAACGGGAAACTATCCGCTTGCGATCCGTCGCATGCAGCAGGCCATGCAGGCAGCCGACAATGAATCGGCAAACTACCGCCGTATGCTCAACAACCGCATTGGTCGCCTGAAAGCTGCGCAGCAAGCCCTGGTCGCCCGCAAACTCGCACCTGCGCAAAATGCTGCCGGGGATTTTCTCGAACGGCCGAGTAATGCGTATATAGACGCTTTGACCAAGCAGGCCAAACTTTCCAATTACGACGCCTGGGAGGTTTACACCCTCTCGCGCATGTTGGACGCAGCTTCTCGTCAGCAGGAAATACCTGATTTGTGGGTCAAAGCGATGGACGCCGTGTCGAGCGCATTCGACAAACTGCAGGTTCGTTATGTGTACGCGCAATTTCTCGCTTCCTACGGCGATCCGCGCGAAGCACTGGGCATAATAAAAGCCGTCGTCCGCGAACTGCATCCTGGTCTGGATGAAGACTCACTCGAAACGCTCCTGCACCGTCCCGGTGCGACGCATCCAGCCACGCAATGGCTTAATCTGACCGATGTGACAGAGGCCTCTATGCTCGAGCATGATGCCCTGTCACTCGCGCGCCGCCTTTGTGACGACATTGCATACAGCGAAGCACTGGCTCTTGCTCAGGAGCAAAACTATGTCGCTGCACTGGAACGAATCTTTTGTCTCGCCGAGCCAACTTCCTATCAATTTGCCAAAGCCGCAGACTGGGCCCTCGCGGTATCCGAGCCACGACTGTCCTACTGGCTATGGGAACAAGCGGCTCACGATCCAGACTGGTATACCGAATCCGTCTTCGGTCGTGTTCGCGCAATCGAAATTGACGAAGCACTCGCTCCGTCTGAAAAACGCGAGCGTGTCGGTACCTTGGTTGCTGAGCTGGAAAACGAACTGCTCCGCCGCAACGACATGACTTCGAGCAACTTGCTGCGCATGACCTCGAGCCTGGAAGTTGTTCAGGCCCATGATCAGGCTCGCGCTCTGTTAGAGCGCAGGATCAAGCTTTCCGGCAAAGCCGGAAGCGAGGACGATGCTATGCTCTGGCGTCGGCTTGCTGTGTACTACGAGGAAAACTCGAGCAGCACCGCTGCGCTTGAAGCCTACCGTCAAGGACTAGTGAGCGCCGGATGGCTCAAGGCCGACGAACTGAACAATGATGCTGCTTTTACACTAGCAACCCGTACGCTGGATCCTCCCGTCAAGCGACTCCCGTACGAAGAACCCCGTCCACTGGATTCTGATGGCTGGCTCACAAGTTCTCTCAAAGCAAGAGCTGCCGAGCTATATCAGCACAATCAAACCATCTTTCGGTCGGGTCTTCACTTTGAGCGCGACGGCGGCACTGGAGGCTATTCGGATCTGACGATGCTCACCTGGATGAACGAAGTAAGTTTCCCGGCAAAAGGCGGCGTAGCAACGATTCGCACTGACAGCGTCTACTATGCCACCGGTTCTCTGGGTGGCAGCTATCAAAACTTCGGTACGCGCGAAGAGTGGATTGGTGATCATTCCTTCAGCCCCGTTAATTCGGATTTTGGTCAATCCGTTGCTTTCATTTGGGAAAGTAAACGACTGAGCTTTGACATCGGCACAACACCCATGGGAATGATTTACAGTGACGTTTCCGCGGGTGCCTCCTGGCGCTGGGACTGGCATGATTTTGGTTTCCGTCTCGAGGGCTATTACCGTCCAGAAACCGGCTCGCTTTTGTCCATAGGCGGTCAACGTGACCCCAACACAGGGCTGACCTGGGGCGGAGTACGCCGTTTGGGTGCTGCATTGAATCTTTCCTACGACTTAGGCGGCAAGAACGGCTTTTGGGCACGCGCAAGCCTTGAATCCATCAAAGGGCATCACGTTGCCGATAACTACGGCTTACAACTCATGGGAGGTTGGTATCACCGTTTGGTTAACCTGCCAAACCGCCGGACACTTACCGGCCTATCTGCCTTTTATTGGCAATATGGAAGAGATTTGTCGGATTATCACTGGGGTCAGGGCGGCTACTATTCTCCAGAACATGCCTACTCATTTGGAGTCATGCTTGATGAGGCACGACGGCACGGTAACTGGTCGTGGCAGCTGCGAGGACAACTCGGCGTCTCGGCTTCAACCTCAAGCTCATTTGATCGCTACCACGCCAAGGATCACATCCGTCCATATCCCTTGCCCGATAGAGACGTACAGGACTCCGACGACGGTTCTGTCGAACTCGGCGTCTCCCTCTACGGAGCCGTAGAACGACGCCTGACGAGCCGCATCATTGTCGGCGCGGCAATGTCATACCAAAATTCGGATGAATACGCTCCCTTTTATGCAGGCTTATGGTTGCGCTGGTCTCTAACAGATTGGCTGGGAGATCTGAGTCTGCCTCCTACTCCGATGACACCATACGCTCAGCGCTAACCTCATAAGCACAAGGAATCGGAAATGCCCTTTTCAATCAATACAAACAATACAAGTGTAAAAACTCCGTATATCTTTTTCGGTGAACTTACCAGTGGCCTTTTTCATCTGTCTTCCGATCTTGCACATGCGCTTGGCGTTTCTGAAGAAGGACCTTGTCATCTTGAGGACGTCATATATCCTCGCATAATTAATGACAGCGATCGAGAAAATCTCAAGATTAATATCGCTTCGCTTGCATCTGGCAAACAATCCACCATGCTTCAGCACGTACGTTTGCGTGTTGAAAATATTTGTGTCTGGGTAGCTATCCGCGCCCATGCATACGCAAGTGAATCCGGAGGAAACATTTTGCTCTCGGGCAGTTTTGAATTCTTTTCTTTTCGCTATATTCTGGGCGAACTGCTCGAACATTCTGACTTTAGACCCGAAGAAATTGAAGTACTTAAGACAGTAGCAAGCGCCCCACGCGATCAGGGATTGGGCTTTGTTCGTCTGGAAAGCGAATCAGTTCCCGATGCATTGCTGCCCGATATGACTCGGCTTATTGTCGCTGCACTTGCAAATGATGTTCCTCAAATCGTTTCCGCCCATTTATTCGATTCCACCACAATTCTTTTTACCTGTCGGCAACCGACACTGGATTTTGAACACACCATTGCACGCCTCGTCGAGGACATCCTGCGCGAGCACCATAAAGACAGCATCGTAAAGGAGGTACTTCACATCAGTCGCGGAGCTCCCAATCTGGTTCAAAGCATGCGTCAACGCATGGCCTTTTGGAAAGAACTCTCCAAAATTTTTACCAACAGTCTGGGTCCAACGAAATTTTCTTTCCGGGAAATTACGCTGACCGCCCAAGCGTGCATAAACGATTTCTCCGGCTTCAAGCTTCTCATTCAACCACTTGTTAAAAAAGACACGCTAGAGCTTTCAAGCGGTGAATTTCTTATTCGCTTTGCTTCCGATCAAGGTTTTGGCCCTGACCGTTTCATCGCGCTTCTGGAAAAAAGCACTTTGGCTGTTCCTTTCTCACGGTTTGTATTTGACCAGGCCGTTAGTTTGGCTGCTTCCGTACGCCCGCGACTTTCTAAAAACTTCCGTTTTCACATTAATCTCAGTCCTAAACAATCCGAAGACGATGAGCTTTTCGGTTTCATTGACACAATCCTGACATTGCGCCGTGTTCCGCACACGTCAATCGTCATTGAGCTCACAGAAACCGGAATTCGGACCAATCAGGCTGCCATTGCCCGCTTTGCCGGACTATGCCGTAGCCGAGGCATCGGTATTGCTGTTGATGACTTCGGCACTGGTTATAACTCCCTTGAGTTTGTGTTGAGCACGCCTTGTAATATGGTGAAATTCTCTCGAGAAATCACACTTGCCTGTTTAAGCAATGAAAAACGCCTTGCATTCCTCACCCATCTTACCGAGTGCTTTAAAGAACTTGATCTTTCAATAAGTCTCGAAGGCATTCAAGACGAAACAATTTTTAAAGCTATATCCGACATAAATGCCGACCATTTACAAGGATATTATTTTGGAGAACCAATCGAGATCGACGTATTTGCTCAAACTGCAGGTGAAACAATGCGATTAATTCGCACAGGCAAGAAAAAGGGAGGAGAACCTTTATGAAGAAATTTCTTATCTCCTGCACGCTTTTTTTCCCGGTAATTATTGCTGTCGTTTTCATCGTGCGTCCGCTGGCAGCACAACCGCAAACCGAGAAAGACGCAAAAAGCCTCGCGATCGGCGTTGAGAGAAATTATGAGCCCTTTTCTTATCTAGGCACAAACGGCGAATTAACTGGATTTGATGTGGAACTCTCTTATGCGTTATGTCAACGTATGAATAAAATATGCACAATCGAACCAATTCGGTTTCAAAGTCTACTACCAGCATTACGCGCAGGAGATATCGATCTTGTGGTTGCTGGAATAGGCAAAACACAGGAAAGAAGCCGTGAATTTGCTTTTTCGCAAACCTATTACCGTTCCAGTAGTTTTTTTATAACTAACGACACCAAATTCATCCAATTTCCAAATGAGCATATTTCGGAAATGGTTATAGGTGTACAGAAAGATTCGCTTCAAGAAACATTTATTCGAAGCAAATTCGTTTCACGCGGCGCTCAAATGCGTGTTTACAGCACATACCAGCAAACCGTTGAAGCCATCAACAAAGGGGAAATCAATATGATTTTCACGGACGGCATTCCGGGCTATGCCATTCTCAACAGTCCCGAAGGAGAGAACTTGCTTATTGCCGGTCGTCCTCAGTTGAACCTAGACGGTGAAAGCCACTCTAGCCTCACGGAGGCCAAAATTGTGGCGCGTCAACAAGACGCTGAACTCATTAAGCAAGTCAATGCTGCATTGTTGAAGTTACAAGCCGAAGGCAAATATCAAGAGCTTCATGCTCGTTTCTTTCCTTTCGTGAACTTTTAACAAGGCATCATGCTCACCGAAAAGAACTTCCCCTCGCCCTCGGGCAAACGCATTTTTTCCCTGAAGGCAATCTTAATAACCTTCTTGATTCCTATTGCAGTGATCATTGCAGGCACCGCTGTGCTTAGTTATGAAATCAATAGTGAAATTCGTTCTTACACTCGAGATCTTGAACAAGAAACCATCAGTAATGTCTTGCTCGCTCAACGCAACTCGTCCAACTTACAGAGTTTGCGAAGCGCATTGCAAGAACTTGTCTATGCCGGAGACTCTAAGCGAGCTCGCCGAGCTTTCGTAAACGCTTGGGGAATGCTTTCGGAATCAACATTTGATCGCCATGAAGACACCAAGCAGAGTACCGATTGTCTTTTGAAAAGTCTCAAAGAGACTTGGTTGGTCAGAAAAAACTATGACAGCAAAAGAAGTGAAGTCAACGAAACATTCCGTAGCCTGTATTTCCACCTACTGATGGCCACTGGCCTAGCTGCCGGCTTGAAAACTTCATCAGTCGACCTGCTACAGGTTCCTGCTCAGCGCTTCTTGCTGCATCTAGATGACGGAGAACAACACAAACGCCATCTGCAGGAACTTCAAGTTGCAGCCAAGGATCTCTGCTCAAAGAAACACACTCCTCGAGACAAAACCCGCGCCAGTCTTTTCATTGATCATTGTCAGGCAATTCAAGCTTTACCTCCGTTAATCAATAGCGAACTTACAGAGCTTAACGCCATAAAAAACGATTTTTTAGCCTATATCCAGGTCATGAAAACCGATGCAGTCAAATTACGTCAGGAGTACTCTGTTATCGAAACTTCTGATCTGCTTTATGGAATAAGTAAAACCAGTCAATTTTACGAAAGGATCCTTTCCATTTTTCTTACTGTTCTTTTCGTCGTAATCGCCCTCACACTCCTGCTTAGCTTTAGTTTTTATTTACTCATAAAGCCACTCATAGAGCTAACTGGTCAGATGCGTCATTTTCTCGCTACCAATGAAATGCCGAAACTGCGTTCAAGTTCACGCATTCGAGAAATCAATGATGTCCTGACCTGGTTGATGCGCTTCTGCGACTTAATCCGAGAAAAACGCGCTCGTGAAAATGAACTCAGCATACAGTACGACCGTCTGCTGATTTCCTCTCACTTGGATTCCCTCACAGGCCTGTATAACCGTCAGGCACTGGAAGAGTTCATCGAATCGGAAAAGGAACTACCTGCCAATACCTGTGTACTGATGCTTGACATTGATCACTTCAAACCGCTCAACGACACAATGGGACACCTATTCGGTGACCGTATTCTCTCGGTCTTCGGTCGGCACATCAGGCAGTGTATTCCTCATCAAGACCACATCTATCGCTACGGCGGTGAAGAATTTTGCATTGTTTTGAACGGCGTCCCGCCACGAGCCGCTCGCGACACAGCCGAACGTCTGTGTCGCAAAATCAAACAAATTTCCCGTAGCGACGCTTCCATTGTGACCAAAAACAAAACAGCATCCGATCCCCTGACCGTATCAATCGGCATTTCGTCTGTCACCGCTTACACGGGACATATCGACGCCATCACATTGATCCGAGAGGCAGACATCGCGCTTTATGAAGCCAAGAAAGCCGGGCGAGACCGGGTTTGGTGTTTTAGCGCCAATCTCCCACATAAGTTCAACAAACAGATTACCGACGGAAGCCAACCGAATTTACGTTCATCTTCCTCAAAGGAAGAAGATAATGCCTGAATCCTCCATTCGTTCCGCTCTAACACTCCCCCTATATCGGATGCGTAGTCCGTTGCGGGGAATCGACTCCGCCACAGCGAGTGTGGTGCTTGCCGACGGGTGGCGCCTTGCTCTCGAACTGACATTCGGTTTAGAAATTGACGCCGAGTTTGCACATGCATACGACCAAACTCCTGTTCCGCTATTGATTGCTATGGGAGACATCGCGCAGGCTCGTCTCAGAGCTTACACTGAACAATTTGCCGCAAAACGCCCCGAGATTCTCGATTGGGAAATCCGTCATGCGCGTCCCGCCGCGTTCTGCCGCATCTGTCCGATTGACGAATTAAGTGTTTCGCTTCCCTATTTGTGTTCCGAACCAAGAGCCATTGTTGTGCTCGCGAGCATGTCCGATGTTGCGCTTACTGCCACACGCGATCTGGTCATGAAGTTACGCCGAATTTCGGCTGCCGCCAACACTCGCGGCTACGCACTGCTAATGATTTTCTGTACTGAATCGAATAGCACTGACGTAAGTGAATTCGAATTACAACTATTACGCTGTCGTCACAGTCTGTCTGGTTTTGCTCACATCAAAATGGAAGGCAAAAATCCGTTCTGGCAAGTACATTTTTGGAACTGTCTTAATCACTTTGCGGGATCATCTCGCACCGTATTATCGCCAACAAGCTCGGACATCATAGGCTTCACCTGCCTCGATACTGACAATGACTCAAACTTATCTCTTGAAGACGAAAACGAAATTTTCAGCGCAAGCACGAGTGTGACAGCCATTTCCACCGGCATTTCAGCACTCGTAAATGTCCCAACTAACGTTGAGTTGTATGAGCTGGCGCTTAAGGCCAACGCTGCCACATTCGTATTTTCTCTTTCTTGCCCCTCAGATATCAGCGACGTCGGGCATTACATCTACACACTGCGAAAAACACGAGGCAGACACCTCAAAATAGCAGCTATCGCCGATGATCAGCCACTTCGCATCCATTCACTGGCATTCATTCTTTCCTGCGGCGCCAACCGTGTATTTGAGCGCTCCGCAAGCGCCGAATACATTGGACTGATGCTGTCATCGCTCAACGGCGTGGTTTATCCGCATGACGTATCGTTTGATTTCAATGAAGCACTGAAACCAATCATGGCCTTGCATGAAAAAGGCATCGTTGAGCGTTCTCGTTTTCAGGAAATTATCCACACACTCATTTCTGAGCATACAAGTAAGCTCCCCTCACAAGGTATTCTTGTTACACTCACGCCGCGACAAGACCTTTCGCCGGAGGAATGCGCTGCGCAATTTGAACCTCAGCGCTCAGGCGACATCGGTTGCGTTGCAGGTTCCGACGTGCTCATCTTTTTGTTCGGTTGCCACCCATCCAAATTGAAACTGGCTCTCACTCGCAACTTTTTGGTCGACCCTAGCGAACTATTCGAAACGATCTACACTAAAAGCGACGACCTTGGCATACTCGCCACCCTAAGGATGCTAGAGATCAATACAGCAGCATCCGAAAAAAAGGAGCTGATAGAAAACAAAGCCTTGGCGTTTTCCGATCAACCTGAGGAACGTGTTGATGTAAAAAGCTCGCGCAAAGAGGTAGGTCCCAACCCAATCGAACCTCAAGCTCTGGATAATAATTTTTTGGAATATTGAAAATGCCCTGGACAGACATCTACATAGGTTCAGTTGTAGTGGTCGCCGCGGCCTGTCTGGCAGCGGGCGCCTACTTTCATCTCTTCATCAGCAACCTCTTTTGGCGCATACGCTGGTACTTCATCGGACAACGATGCTTTGCACACACGCAAACTCTCCGAGATTCTTTGTCGGCATCTATGGAAACTCCCCGTCAATAACGAACAATGCCGAGTAACCAAGAACAGCGCACCGCAACGAGCCTTTTGCCGCAATGGGAAGGCGCCGGTCTTTTTAACCTGTACTTCTTGTTGAAGTTTGCGTTGGCCTATCTGGGCTACCTCAATCTGCACGTTGCGGCCAATGCACTGTTGTTTGTCTTCGTCCTGATCCCGATCGGCCTTCCGTTTCTACGCCGTGTTCGGAAAGTCATTGCCTGGGGATGCGCTTTTGCGCTGATTTGGTCAGAAAGCTGGCTGCCAGGCCCAGAGGTAATCATACAAAACGCACGCAATCTGAGCGATTTTTCTGCTGCCTACCTCTGTGAACTTGTGAGCACGAGCATCAACTTCGAGATGCTTGTCTGGTTTGCTGTTGCCTTCGTAAGTTGGCTCTTTTTGCGTCATTGGATTCGTTTTTCCACATTAACGGTATTCGGTCTGGTGATTGCCGCTTTCCCTCAAATCCTCCAGTGGGGCACATCTTCGGACAAGTCCACCGAGGTTTCCTCTTCAGCTGAAAATGTAAAAATCTCGGTTGCACAGCCGGTCACATCAACCGTCGCACAAAACGCATCGACATTACAACCCTCCCAACCGTCTGCCGGTAACGCCTCCGACATTAACAGCTGGCTTGAGCAATTCTTTGCCTACGAAGAGGGACGCAAAGTCAATTTCCCGCCTGGCCCAGTTGGAACAGAGACATCTGGCACCTTTGACATCGCCATTGTCAATATCTGCTCTCTTTCAAACGATGACATTCATGCCGCAGGACTTGACTCGCACCCTGTGTTCAAGCTTTTTGATGCTCGCTTTGAGAACTTCTCCTCAGCAACTTCCTACTCAGGACCAGCCACACTTAGACTTTTAACTTCCGGCTGCGGCCAAATCTCGCATACAGACATCTACAACGGACGCCGCCCTGAATGCGAAGTACTCAACCGGCTTCAGTCAGCAGGATGGACGAATCGGCTTTACATGGATCACGACGGACATTTCGACGACTATCTTCAGACTCTGCGTACTCTTGCGGGTCTTACCCCGGAACTACATTCACAGCGAGAAATGCACAAGCTGTACGAAGCTTTTGATGGGTCACCAATTTTCAATACCACCGATGTCTTTAACACCTGGTTCAGCGAACTTTCCAACAATAACTCTCGTTCCGTCTCATTCTTCAATCTGGTTGCCCTACACGATGGCAATCGCGATCCTGGCTCCCAAAAGCCTCTGGATTTCAAACTGCGGGCTGAACGCATGCTCAATGAGCTTCAAGCCATCATGGAAAAAATCTCCAAAAGTGGACGTCCGCTTTTGTTTATAGTCGTCCCCGAACACGGCGCCGCCTATCGCGGTGACAAAATTCAAATGGCTCGTCTGCGCGAAATCCCAAGTCCGCATATCACCCACGTTCCAGTGATGGTGAAGTTCTTCGGCATTAAAACCCGAATGAGCGGACGCATCGTGTCAGATCCCGTCAGTTACCTTGCGGTCTCCGAAATCATCAACAGAACGATAAATAGCGGCCTTTATCTCCCCAACAACCAAAATGCCCCAGTGATTGTTTCAGACATTCTGCGAGATCTTCCGCAAACATGGAGCGTGTCGGAAAATGCAAACGCACGCGTCGTGCATTTTGCCAATGACTACTGGGTTAGTCTCAAAGGAAGTAACACTTGGATCAAATACCCACAGAAATAGCTCCACAGTACGGGAGAAGCTCTGAATTTGATACTCCTCTGGCTTAAACCTAACCATCCACTCTGACTGATGGGAAAACGTAGCTTCCGCTCCGATTGTTCAAAATCACCTTCACCTGTTTTACAACGTGATCGCAAAAACCGATTGCCGAGGCTGATTCGCTCTTTGCCTTTGCTGATCACCGCAAACATAGTCTCCTTGAATCGTCACGTGGTTAGTGTCAACTCAATCCGCTGCGGATCCATAAGATATTTACGGTCGGCGACCTCTCTAAGCGAAGTGTCCGTTTGAGTCACGGAATTTTTCAACAAAAAATTTTCGTCAAATGACTTTGAGTCTGTCAATTTTCTTTAGCCGACTTATTTTCATTATCCATCTTTCCGTCCACCTCTTTCGGAAACACCAATTAATCTCCCGCAGGATTGTCTTTGATTTCATATTTCATCATTCATTTCATTTGTCGGCTATATTCTTTCCATAACTTCATGCAAGGGTACGGTCTCACACACGTGCATGCAACGCGCGAAATGCAACCAAAACGTTCAAAAGTCAACTCCTGAAACCTTTGACATAAATCAAAACTACGTAGCACCTACGTGGGCGAAAAATTGCAACCGTGACAAAGAGGACGGCCAGACACCGTCCCGACAAAACGTCGTTCGCAAGCGTCGGTACCACACCGACAATTGCCTGAGACACAGAGAAACAGGAGAAGAACTGATGTCTGAACTGCAAATTTCCCGCCGTAAGCTGCTCAAGGCAAGCGCTGCCGGCGCCGTAGCCGCTTCGACGGTTTCGGCTCCGAGTCTGTTGATGGCAAAGGAAGCCAAAGCCGCACAGGATACGTCCAAGATCCGCGACTTCGACATGATTAAGGCTTTCTACGCCAACTATCCCAAGAAGCTTGCTGCCGTTCGCGCCAAACTCGGTCGTCCGCTGACGCTCACCGAAAAGCTGCTTTTCGTACACCTCTACCATCCGGAAAGCCTCACCGAATTCAAGCGCGGCCAGGACTATATCGAACTTCGTCCGGACCGTGCCGGCACGCACGACATCGGCGGTCCGATGGCCATTCTGCAGTTCCTCACCTCCGGCAAAGAACGCATCGCTCTGCCCGCTGCTCTCGTTGCCGACCACCTCGTGACGGCTCAGACGGGCGTACGCAAAGATCTTCAAATCGCCGACCGCGACAATGTTGAAACCTACAGCTTCCTGCGTGACGTTTCCCGCCGCTACGGCTTTGACTTCTGGCCGGCCGGTACGGGCATCTGCCATCAGGTCTTCCTTGAAAACTACGACTTCCCGGGCGCCATGATGCTCGTGACCGACAGCCACACTCCGACCGCTGGCGGCATGGGCATGCTCGCCATCGGCGTGGGCGGCGCCGACCTCGTCGACGCTTTGATGGGCATGGAATGGGAACTGAAGATGCCCAAGATCATCGGCGTGAAGCTCACCGGCAAGTTGAGCGGCTGGGTCAGCGCCAAGGACGTGATCCTGAAGCTCTCGGGCATTCTGTCGACCAAGGGCGGCACGAACTCCATCATCGAATTCTTCGGCGACGGCTGCCAGCAGCTGTCCTGCACCGGCAAGGGTACGATCTGCAACATGGGTGCCGAAGTAGGCGCCACCACCTCCGTCTTCCCGTTCGACGACTCGATGGTTCGTTATCTGAACGCCACGGGCCGCGCCGCCGTTGCCGACATGGCCAAGGCCGTCGCTGCCGATCTGCGCGCCGATAAGGAAGTCATGGCCGATCCCGCCAAGTACTACGACCGCATCATCGAAATCAACCTTTCCGAACTCGAACCGCACATCAACGGTCCGTACTCGCCCGACGCCGCCATGCCGCTCAATCAGGTGGCCGATCGCGTCAAGGAAAAGGGTTATCCGCAGCTGCTTGAAGTCGCTCTGATCGGCTCCTGCACGAACTCTTCCTACGAAGACTTTACGCGCGCCGCCTCAATCGCCAAGCAGGCGCTCGACAACGGCATCAAGGTAAAGACCCCCGTCATGATCGTTCCGGGCTCGATGCGCATTTACAAGACGCTCGAACGCGACGGCATTCTTGACGTGTTTGAAAAGCTCAACGCCACCGTGCTTGCCACCGCCTGCGGTCCCTGCATCGGTCAGTGGAAGCGTACGATCGGTGATCCGACCAAGAAGAACTCGATCATCGAATCGTTCAACCGCAACTTCAAGGGTCGTAACGACGGCAGCGCTCAGACGCACGCCTTCCTCGCTTCGCCTGAAATCGTGATGGCCATGGCCATCAACGGAGATCTGACGTTCAATCCCATGAAGGGTTCCTACACGACCGCCAAGGGTACGACGATCAAACTTAAGGCTCCGACCGGTACCGAGTTGCCCGTGAAGGGCTTCGTGACGGACCTCACCGATTGCATCCGTCCGGACTTTGCCAAGATTGAAATCAAGGTAAGCCCCAACGCTCAGCGTATCAAGCTTCTCGAACCGTTCCCCGCATGGGACGGCAAGGACTTCGTGGGTCTGCCCATTCTCATTAAGGCCAAGGGCAAGTGCACGACCGACCACATCTCTCCGGGGGGCAAGTGGCTTGCTTACCGCGGCAACCTCGATCGTATTTCGGACAACCTGCTTGAACGCGCCGTCAACGGCTTCACCGACGCCGCCGGTAAGACGCTCAACTATGAGACCGGAACGTACGACACGCCCGCTAAGGTCGCCCGCTACTACAAGAATCACAAGATTGATTCGGTCATTATCGGTGACGACAACTACGGCGAAGGCTCAAGCCGCGAACATGCCGCTATGGAACCGCGTTATCTGGGCGTTCGCGTTGTGCTCACCAAGAGCTTGGCTCGCATCCATGAGTCCAACCTCAAGAAGCAGGGCGTGCTCGCTCTGACGTTCGTCAACCCGGCCGATTACGACAAGATCAAGGAAAAGGATCGCGTCTCGGTCCTCGGTCTTGACAAGCTCGCTCCGGGCCAGAACGTCACCATCGAACTCACGCACGCCGACGGCAAGAAGGAACGCTTCGAAGCCAAGCACAGCTACAACGCCAAGCAACTGGCTTGGTTCAAGGCCGGCTCCGCTTTGAACGCTCTCTGATAGTGCGTTACGAAGGAAAGGCGCCACGCTCTCTCAGGTGCCTTTCCTTCATGGATCTCCAACACTTCCTTCTTTTAGCGCATGCGACCTGAACTCCCGATCAAATGATCCCTAACGGAGGACTTTCGGGGGAAGATCAACA
>OGQO01001280.1_pt1 | contig 23627 bp, 46 predicted proteins | sample 1553241 | NCBI WGS metagenome assembly OGQO01 (sample SAMEA2579933, study PRJEB22360) | human gut metagenome | biome: human gut; feature: human-associated habitat; material: faeces | place: Denmark | collected 2008/2010
TATACTATCTTTATCTCTTAGTAATCGATATCTGTTATTTATATATTAATAGTTCTTCTTTATTCGCATGCGTCGTGCGCGTGTGCGCATTATGCGCGTCCGAGGGGATTCTTTAAAAAACAGGGCGTCCATGGCGATCTAAAAAATGGGGCGCGTTCATGCGATTTGAGCGTGAGCGAAAAAATGGGCGGCGCGTTGGGAAGAAAAAGGGGCCCCGCACAAAAAAAGAAATATGCCCCGTGGGGGAAAAAATAGCCCGCATAGTAACGGCTGCTGGGTCTTTATTTATAGTGGCAGAGGGCAGTCCACTTTCGATTATTCAACGGTTACTTCGAGAAACCCGTTGCAGCTGCTGGAACATCCGAGTTTTTAAGGCGGTGCGGATGAATGGCCGCCGTGTTGTTACGGGCTAGCGACGATTATCCCCGCCGCCGTGCATGTAGTAGCAAAATACCACGAAAATAATCGAGGCTATAAACAGCCAACCGAAACCGACCATACTAAAACCTCCTGTTATTGTCTTGTGTAATTTTTACTGCCACATAGATTACAACAAACCATATAAACCACGCAAGTGCCATTCACATCACCTCCTTTTTATTATCAATCGCCCACTGGCAATCTTTCTTCGTTTTATATTTTCCGAAGCAAGTTAACGAGCTGAACTCTTGTTTGTAGCGGTCGTAAACTACCCACCAAACCTTTCCGTCCAACGCGGTTCTTTGCCTCGGCTCGAACCGACTTTCCTCTTTGTAAAACGCAATTCTTTTACCTAAATAATTCGTTCCACAATTATAAAACGAGTATTCGTTGATATACTTGTCGAAATCGTAATCGAGCGGAATTTCTCCCATTCCAACCCACATGTTTCCAGGGTGGACATTACAGGGTAAGCAGTAAACCGTTTTCCCTTCTGCGTGCATTTTGCGAGCCTGAGTTTTTGTTATTTTTTCGTAGTTCATCTTATAAAACCTCCTTTAACTTTTCGCCTAAATTCGAGTAAAACTCTTCCATTTCTTTTGCGTGTTCGAGCGCCTTGTCGTATTCTTCGTCGTAGTGCCCAAGCTTGTCGTAAGCGATTTCAATTTTGTAATGTTCACATTCAAACCTCTTTGCTTGATACTCAACGCACGTGATTACACATTGTTTTTCGAGTTCTGTTAATTTTGTCATATTATCTTACCTCCGTTAACCAAAAATTTTGTTAAAAATTGCATCGGAATTTTCCCAGCACATATCGTCAATCTCTTTAAACGTTTTGCCTTCGAATAACCGATCAAAAAGCCATTCATATATTTTTTCGTGTTGCGATTGATGATAATGCAATCCATCGGTTAATCTTTGTTCAATTTTATGTACTTGCTCTCTGAGGAATTCATCCACGCAATCCCATTCGGTGCCAACTGGGAACTCTTTTGTGATTGACGCATATTGAAGTCGTGGTAGCCCATCGCTGAGACAATTAACGTCCGTCTGTTTAAACTTCCCGTTTTGTATTTCTCCGCCAGAAACCCACTCGCCTTTGGTATCGTAAATCATACACCACGCTCCACCCGTGGTTTCGAGATGTAACTTTGCATTTCTAGATTCTGAAATAAAGTCCCTTTTGTCTGTGATTACTAAATATTTTGTCATGTTATTTTGCCTCCTTTTAAACATTCAGTGATCTTCTGACCTCGATTACGAGCACGCCCGAGACATCATTATACGCCACGAAACTGCGTTCGAGATACCAAGCGCCAGGTTCGACTAAGTAATGCGGATTCTCGAAACCGAGAAATTCCATAATCGCGTCGGTCGGCATAAACTGTTCTTCGATCTCGCGCATTTCGTCTTCGGATAAGCGATAAACTTCGAGGTGAGATATTGATTCGCTGTCGTGTTCGTAAGGCGTGTAAGTTCCAGATTTAGTTAAGAGTTCCATATTATTTTACCTCCTCAACAATAATAATATACACAGACTTTTCATCTTCCATGAATTCTTCATCTATATCGCCGATATTATAAACCTCAACATCGACAATTTTTATGTGTTTAGCTCTAATATTTGATGGCACAAACACTGGGCTTCCACCAGATATGGGTATGCTGTCGGATTCAAGTTGAATATTCAAATAAGTGGTTGTTTCATAATCAATATATTCTAAACAATACATTAACTCATTAACAGTCCACTCGTCTGTATGTTTTTTGTTTCTAATTACAGTAAGTTTACTGGCTTGATTGTCAATAAGAGTATAAACCTCTTCTCTATTCATAGTTTTGTTTTCCATATGTTTTACCTCCAAAATTAATAATTCGTTGCAATCGCGTAATCGCAATGATAATCATCGTCATCTTCGATTTTCCAGACGTAGACGTCAGGGTCTTTACCTTTGATGTCATCGAAGAATTCTCTGATATAAGCCGAGGCGTTCATACGCGCTTCTTCCGTGTCGTTACCGACTACGATTCCGCTGATGTTGTTTGCGTCGTCGTAAAATCTCCATAATCCGTTGATGTTAGTTTTGTTTTTCATAATAACTCCTTTCCTGCGAATATACCGTCGCAGGTCGGTTTATTTTAATTCATAATCTTTTGTCGTGTATCTGCCGTTCAAATCATCGTCGAGATAATCAAAACGACGGATATAAGCATCGTGATATGGTTTTTTACCAATCATTCTTTTAATTCCTTGTCTTGCGTTTTTAAGAGTGGAAAATTCTTCAGTGTCTAAATCTCCACCGTCCTCTCTGACTAAAACTGCTTCGTAAATTGTTTTCATATTGTCTCCTTTTTGCATTTTTCGCGTTCGCGATAGCAACCTCTGCAAGCACACCAATCGCATACTTTCGCGTCATCGGCGTGCAAACACTCATCGCAAAGCATCATTTTTGAGCCGCAGTGAGGACAATAAGCGACGTAACCTTCTTTCTCGACGTCCCATGTCATAACGTTTTCCGCTCCGCATTCGGGGCAAACTTCAACAACTTCGTATTGTTGAATGGAGCTGTTAATTGGTCTTTTCATAAAAATCCTTTTTCGGCTCTTAACGTATGAGAGTGTCCCGACGTATGTTTTTAAAATCTGACGTCGGCTTCTAAAGCCGTATTATCGTCATAAATGCTTGCATAAGCTTGCGCGTCTTCGAGTCTCGCAAAACGTTTCTTTTCAACGACGTCCCAATCTTTTCGTGTCATTACGACAACGACGTAGGGGAATTTTTCGAGATTAGCTTGCTTGCGTCTTGCAGCTGCGCGTTTCTTTGCGGGGTTATTGTACTTTGTAAATTTCATATAACGCCTCCTTAATATTCCGAAATTATGATGTAAACATCACCGATTCTGTTCACCCATTCGCTGTCGAGCGGGTCGCATTCGTCATCTGGTAAATTCCATTCCGTCAAAACGTATTTTATCGCGTCCGATTTGCTCCCGATAAAATCGCAATCGCAAACGAGCCAATCCATCAATTCGGGAACGGTTTCAAAACTTTCGAGCATTTCGATGTAGCCGTTGTACTGTTCTTCGAACGTCGGATCATCTATATCGTATCTTTCGAGTGGAAGATAGTCGAGATATTTTTCGTCCGAGTCATAAAGTTTTACTCTATCTTGCTCTTCGCGATTTTCGAGTTCTTCAATGTAAAAGTTGCCTAAATAGTTATTATTAATTTTACGCATTTTTATTGCCTCCTTTATGTGTTAGATTTCTATTAAGTATTCATCGCCCATGCAATTCGGGCAACCTTTGAAAACTTCGTATCTTACGGTTTCCGTGTCCTCGGGAACGGGACCTTGCATGGAAAACCTGTCGGTCGAGTGCCATTTACCGTCGATAAGTTCAGTCTTTTCGACAATGTAAGATAAATCGTCTTCGGTTTCAAAAACCTTTTCGCAATTACAACATTTTATCATAACTTTAACCTCCTAAATTTCGTTTCTAATTACGTCGTCCATCCAGCCGTCGAGTAAATCGACTGACCTCTTTTCGACGAAGCCTTGTGTTGTGCCGTAAGCCAAAATGTTTACGAGCTTATCGTAAGCCTTTTCTGCTTGCTTTGTGAGCGTGCCATCGGCTTTGAAGACTTTCTTCGCGCCGAGCGCCTGTAATAATTCTTCGAGATTTGTGATTTGCATTTTATACCTCCAATTCGGCAATTTCGATTTGCCAATATTCGTTGATTGTGTCGATGATTGTTTCTGCCTTAAACCCGTCGAATAACCGATAAACGTTTACGGTGTTCCAATCGTCGGGTTCGGCTTCTTCGTTGTAATCGTCCATATACGCCCATTCGAGAGCCTGATAAGCCCAAGCGCGTATCGAACCATAACGGTAGTAGGCGAAATCGCCATTTTGATAGTCTTCCGTGTTCACGTAGATTTTGTCGGTCGGTAATTTTTCAATCGCTTCGACCGATTTCGGGAAGATGTCTTTAAATCTTTCGACATCTTCTGCGTGGTGTAAATCCATGTTTTCGTATTCGTCGAGTGACGAGATTTGCTGCTGTTCTTTTAATTGTGCTAATGTGATTTTGTTCATATTTTTATACCTCCAAATTTTCTATTATTCTGTCAATCGCGAATTCGCGAATTTTATAACAAAGCCCGTTATCGGGGTCATTTGTCTTTTGGTAATCGTCGGTGTGATAAGCTTTTTGGTAAATCTCGCATAATGCTTCGATGTTTTTGTCACCGTCGCACATCGCCATAAAAGACAAACTGCCGACTGCGGAATCCCAACCTTCTGTTTCTAATTTGTTAATAAATTCTGTTTTTGTCATAATAGCCTCCTTAAATTAAAATTTTCTTTTTGGATTTTTTTCTTTGCAAAGTTCGTAATATTCTCTTCTCGCATCGGGCGCCGATGGGAATTGTTTTACTTCGACGTTCGTTGCTTGTTCTGGGGTATCACCACCAACGCACCTTGTTATAACGATAACCACGTTTTCTTCGCAGATAATCATTTCTCGAATGATACAATAATTGCCGTAATGTTCATAAGTTGTTTTCATAATAAACCTCCAATTTTATTTAGAAAAAGATGGGTCAAAATCCCATCTTCTTCCATTTTTCATCGAGAGCTTTTGCATTCAGCTCTTTCAGATGTGCGAGTAATCCTTCCGACAACGTTACTTTTTCGTCGTGCGTATTGATTTTGCTCAGCTCTTCTTTTTCTTCATCCGTCAAATCGTTTTTGTATAACGTTTCGATGATGTCGATAAGTTCGCCGTAAATGTCAGCCGAGAACGAGTAACCGTAACCGTGGCGACCTTTTCCGTAATAAGTCGTGAAGTTGCCGAAGCTTTGAAGCACTTCCATATAAGTTATTCTTCCGCGCTTTTTGTGGTCGATGTCGGTTACGATGAAGTAAGGCTGAACGAACGGGCGTTCTTTGTTTTCGATCGTGATGAAGAAATAGTCGGGTTTGCCTGCTTTGTAAATGCTGTTGAATTCCATTGTGAATTCCTCCTAAAAATAATTATTTTGACCGTATCGCCGATATCCCAGCGTTGTTTTTTATCTGATGATTTTACCTGTTTCGCTGTCCCATTCGAGACCGATGAGACTTGCGAGGTATTCGGGTTCAAACCACATCAAATCGTTGATTTGAGTTTCTTTGTACCCGTCGCCGTTGTCCGCTGCTTCGAGCTCTTCGCCGATGCGATCGAGTTCTTCGAGCGTGAATTCTTCTGCGTTCGAGATTGCTCCCGACCAGAATTCAAAATTGCTTAAACTTTCGTCCCTATAAATTTTCATGGTAATTTAACCTCCTTTTACCATCTTTTGAAGCAGATTTTCATTTCTACTCTTTGTTGCGGATAGATTTGTTTTTCGTCGAACGGGAAAACCTTTTCCGAACATTCGATCGGCGTGAATTCGTCGGTTATCCACGTCAGGCATTTCGTGCCTTCGACCGTGATTACGATTGCGGTTTCTTCTGCGAAATCTGACCAGTTATAGTCGATGATTTTGAGAATTTTGTCTGCGAGATTTTCATTGAACTGCGAAGAAAGCATTTCTCTGTAATCGTCGCGGTGTTCGTCGAAGTCCGTCCAGCAGTCGGGGACTTGCATTGCTATTTCATATTGATTGTTATTTAATGTCATGGCTATTTTACCTCCTTTGCCATTTAATTTAATGCGATACATTCATCGGGTTCGTCGGAGCCGATTTTGTAAATTATCGCTCTTGCTTCGCCCGTGTCTTTGAGAATATCGAGAGCGATTTCGCTTTCGTTTTAATCTCCTTATAAATTAAAGTATTCGTCGCCGAGTTCGTCGCTTTCGTCAAAAGTTTCGAAATCTTCAAAACCGCCAACGCTTGCAAACCCGTCGACAAAATCTTCTTCTTTGAAATTGGTGTTGCACTCTTCGTTAAGCTCTTTGAGGCTGCCATAAGCGTCACGATCGTATTCCATCCAATCGACGCAATCATCGCACAAACACGTTCCGTTTGCGTAGACAACATGTTCTTCAAACCCGACGCCAGGTTCTTGCGACCACATTTCAACAATTAAGCCTTTTGTGGTTTCATTGAGTGCGTTTCCATATCTCAAGCTGTTGATCGAGCTCGAAATAGACCATTTACAATCACCGTAAAATCTTACGGTTTTTCTTTCGCCTTCGCCCCAATCGTCGATTTCTTCGTAATCGAAATCCATAAACTTTTCGTTCTCCATAATGTCGAGGAATTTCTTCAAATCTTCGACATTGAGTGCGCTTACCTTACCTGTTACGTAGCAACAATTTGCCATAATATTTACTCCTTTCCCTTTCGGGACGGTCGGGTTTGGTTTTTGAGCCGACTTTGCGACCCCGACCGTTTTGTTTTTTAGAGAATTCCTTCGTCTTCGAGAGCGACATCGATCGAATCCCAAGTTTCGCATATCTCGCAATTTTCGGGGATTTCCCCGTCACGAGTCCTGTCATCGGTATATTTGATTACGATAGCCCCAGCCTCATCTCCAAAATCTTCCGATTCGAAAAGCACGTAGGTTACGCCGTTATGCGTTAAGTGGTCGATTTCGTACCAAGTGCCGATTCGTCCCTCGATTTTAATGTTTTCGAGTTTCATATGCGGCTGTCTTTCACGGTCTAAAACCAACTCGTCTTTCAACGGAGTGTAATCGACGAGATATTCGTTCCAAACCGCTTCGGTTATGTCTTCGCAATCGTCGAAGATTGTTTCGAGGAGCCAACGAAGTTGTTCGTTGGTATCTTTAATCGCCGATTGTCCGTAATGCCTCCAACTGATGAATTTCGACGGATAAGGCGAGTGGAAGATTGCTCCTCCAAACGCCTTGCCGTTCTTTTGCACGGGAACGTAGATTTTCCCGTTGTCGATGCTTCTGCGGATTTCCGCAATTTCCTGATTTGTGAATTTACGCATTTTTATTACCTCCTTATGCGTTTTTAGTCGATTTCTTCGATTTCTGCGATTTCGAAGTCGAAGTATTCTTCCACGTCTTCCAACGTCGGGTCGTAAAACCCGACCATTGAATCGACCACTTCGCCTTCTTCGTCGATTTCACGGCTCAATTCTTTCCCATCCATCGATTGTCTGATTACGATGGTCGGTTCGTAAAGCGTCCATCCATAAACGTTTCCTTCGAGGAAGTCGCTATAAGTTTTGACTTCGCCTTTGAGCGTTTCTTTCGCTTTTGCTTTCCAATCCTCTTCATCTTTCAAACACGACTGCGCGAGGTAGAAGTCCTTTTCGACGAAGATAAGCCCGACGAAGCTCGAATCCCACGAGCATTGTCTTTCTGTCGACATCGAAATGCCGCTGTGGTCATAGAGCCATAACGGTAATCCGCAAACGTTGTCCTGATCGAGAATGAACTGGACTTCCTCGACGAATGTCATTTCGTCGATTTCTTCGTCGCTCTTTCCGTATTTGCGGCAGATTTCCGCGAGCTGCTCTTCGGTTTCTCTGTTGCTGTTGCAATCGCCGAGCTGATAATACTGATTACAGCAAAGCATCGTTCCGAGGTTGTCCCACGAACGCGGGTCTTCGGGGAACTGATCTTGCTCAATTACAAGGCGTAGTTTTCTTCCGTCGGTGGTGGTGATGGCGAATTTGTCGCCTGCGTAAAGTTTAGTGGTTTTGTTAATAGTCGTCATTTTTTTATCCTCCTAATGACTTTTTATTTATTTCCCCGTTTTTACGGTCGGTAGGTCAACCGATTTTTTTATTGCTTAATCGAGAATTCTCTCGTGTTAGCCGCTTCTTGTTCTGCCGATTTCTTGCAATTGCACTTTACGCACAAAATCTGCAAATTTCCATATTCCGTTTTACCGCCTTTCGACCACGGAATTATGTGATCTGCGTGAGCCGATTTCATATCGGGAATCTCGCCTCCGCAATAAGCGCATTTGTGGTCTTGCTCTTCGAGTTTTGAGCGTTTCATCGAATCGTCGAACGCACGCGGCGAGAGGATTTTCTCTTCGCCTGAAAAGACGTATTCGAAAACCGCGACTTTCTTTGTAATTTCGGGGTTCTCCATCAACGCGTCGACTTTCGCTCTGATTTCACGCGGTGAACACGGAATTTCGTGATAACGGTTATAGAGCAAACCCCATTCGACTTTCGGTAATTCCTTTTTGTATTTTGTTCCGAAAATGTAATTTGCCCAACCGAGCACTTCTTCGTAATAAGCAAAAAGAGCCGAAGCATCGGCATCGCTTCTGTGTTTTGCGAGATAAGCTTGAATAAGTTTATCCCTGTTTTTACCGTTATCGGTTATTTCGTAATCAGCGTGCCAACCAAGAACCTGTGCGAGAAGTTCTTGTCTGAGCGTTGCGTTTTTCACGAAAACGTCGTAACCGTTCGACAACGCATTCCCGCTTGCTCCGCTGACGAAATATCTTCTTGCGTCGCTGATAAACGGACCGCTATAAACCGCTGAACGTAATTCCTGCGCTGTGAGTTCTTTGCCGACAATATTGATTGTCGAAAACCACTCCATCTTTTCATCGAGATTCCCGATGCAAATAAAGATAAGTAATTCTTGATCCAAAATCTGTTCCTTTTCGGATTCGGGCAAATCTCTGAAATAAACGTTTACGCCGTTGATTTCGAGTGCGACATCGTTATCGATTATATGACAAATTGAGAGCGTTCTTTGCTGTCCATCGACGAGCTCGTATGTTCCGTCCCCTGCGTCGCACCAATACATAATTCCCAACGGGAACGCACGTTTGAGTGTCGAGAAGACTTTTGACTGATCTGCTGCTGAGTAAACAAACTCGCGTTGATAAGACGGACGGGGATTCAACTTCCCACCGAAACAACGGATTTCACCCGTTTCTTTGTCGCAGGTATAACCTTCGACGAGTTTACGAACGGTTACTGCGTAACCGAAATGTTCTTTTGCTGTGATATTTTTCATAATTAAAACTCCTTTATTTTTTATTAGAAAAGAGCGGTTTAATTCCCGCTCTTCCTATTTTTTACAATAAATGTATTTGTAAATCGCCGTTGATATCAACATCATAATCATAAATAATACTTTGCTCGCTAACTTTTTGCTTTTTCATTTTTGCGACCTCCTTTTAATTATAATTCTAAAATATTTTGCTTCCCCGTTTAGCATCGAGAGGTATTTCCCATCTTTTTTGGTTGCTTCGTTATCAAGAATACTGTATCTTCCGATTCCGTCTATAATTTCAAACTGTTCAGGGCAATACTTATCCAAAAACGTAATCGGAACTCCCAAAACGCCGTCGTAGTCTCTCGGAATTTGACAAACTTTATCGACGTTATACGCGTCGTAATTATCGTATTTTTGGTAAATTCCCATTTCGAGACCTTTTTCGAACTTCCAGCCTAAAAGCATCGGTTCGTGACGTTTCGGGATATCGAGATTGGTATACCATAAGATGTTCCCGAATTTCTTTTCCGAGCCATCGGGTTGAATAAATATCTTCGGTTGTGAATAACCGAGCCATATCTTATTCTCTTTGATAAGCGGAAAAACTTCTTTGTAAGTAATTGCGTTCATATTCCCGATAATCGCGAACTTTTTGTTATATTCCATCAAAAGCCCGATGAAATCTCTAAAAAGCGAAAACGGCGGATTTGTTACCACGATATCGCTTTCTTTGAGTAATTCGACGCATTCGGGCGAGCGGAAATCACCATTACCTTCGAGTTCGGTTTTTACGACTCTTTCGCCGTCGTATTCGAGTTTATAAGAACTCGAACCGTCTTGTGTGTAATGAGTTGAAATAAGCTTCTTTATTCCGTAAGCTTTGAAAACTGCTTTGAAGAATTTCCAAAAGTTCGATTCTTCGGGGTCATCACAGTTACAATAAACGACCTGATCTTTAAAGAACGGGCGATAGCCATGCTCGTTTGTGTTGATTTCTTCATTGATAGAAGAGAATATTGTATAAAATTCATCATTCTTTACTCTATCCGCCGTTCTTAAATTAGTGTTTTTAGACATTTTATTTTACCTCCATAATTGTCTTTATTATATCACTTTTTATTGCTTTTGTCAAGCGTTTTTACGCGCCTTTCCCTTTCGGGACGAGCGTAGTCGAGATTTTCCTTTCTACGCTCTTTGATTGCGCTTGCCGTTTTGCCGCGTTGCTCGTTCCGTTGTATAATCAACCTTTCATTGAGCGAGCATAATTTCCATGCAAGGTCTTGCCCTTCGCTTCCACGCGGGAAGTTCGTACCGAGAAAATTCTCGATTTGGATTAAAAGCTCCAAATCTTCGTTTTTAATGTTCATAAGAACCTCCTTATAATTTTCTTACTTGGAAGACGTCGTAGTTATCTTCGTCTCCCACTGTTTTCATTAAATATGCCGACATTTCGGTATAGTCGACATAATCAATGGTTGAGTTGAACCATCTTTCGGCTTCTTCTGCCGTCGAGAAGAGAGTTGACTGTACTTTGTAATTTTTACTTTCGTTGTTAACGAGTTCTACGAAGAACTTTTCTTTGGGACTTTGCTTTAATTCGCAATCTGTTACTTTTTTGATGTAATCGCAAAATGCTTTTTCGAATTCAGGGAATTTCTCGATGAATTTTTCGAGGTGTTCCGTGCTTGCTTCGCGGTCGTGTCCGTTGTCGCGGTTTTTGTCGCAGATTACCGAACCGTCCGTGAAGAAGTCGTAGTTTCCGCAATACCCGCCGCCTTCGAATCCGACGGCTGCTATTCCTCCACTTATGAGCGAGCTCGTAATGAACCCGATTTTATGGGTCATTGCGTCGGTGAAAAAGTCACCGTTTTCATATGTGAAATTGGTGTCGGGGAATTTGACTTGAATCGGAATTCCCGCCTCTCTCGCCGTTTCTGCGACTTTGACGAGATTGTCGATATCGGGTTTCATTACTCGAATTTGATCGAGTAAGCTTTGGCGGTGATGTTCCGCTGCGACACGTTCTCGCTCCGCTCTTTCGGCAGTAGCGGTTTTGTAGTTTTCGATTTTGTTGAGAATGTTATTGATGTCCATTTTTATACCTCCTTTGGACTTAATCCTTGATTACGCCGTAAATGTCATCGACGTAATAACCAGCGAAAATATTGTAAATCGCGGTGCATTTCTTACCGTTGTATTCAACGATAATGTCGTTATCTCCGTTGTATTGGAGAATTGTGACTTCGGCAAACTTGCCGTCGAGCGAGTGAATGTGTGCTTGTACTTTGTTCATAATAGAACCTCCTTTATTTTGTCTAAATTGAATTTGTAAAGCGGGTATACGCAAAATCCGCTTTCACCGTATTTACCTGTGAACTCGCCGAGTTCATTATCTTCAATGAACTTCTTCGCCCACGGGCAGTTGTTAACATCAACGTAAGCGGTTTCTTTATCCGCTCCTTTTTCGTTAATATTAACGGTTAAAGATGCGAAAGGTTCGTATTCCTCCACATCTATAAGTTGAATGGCTAAAGAGCCATTATTGAGATACTCGGATGTTCCGAGTTTGACTTCGTAAGTGCCGAAGTCGGTTTCGACTTTGTAAGTTTTCATAAACTTGCCTCCAAATTTTATTGCGATTATTCAGGCGAACATCGCGAAACGCCGTGTTTTATTCCTCGTCCTTTTCAGGCTTCGGAAGAGTTTTGGGGTCGTGCGTCGACCCTTCATTCTTTGACTTTAAAAGACTTTCGTCTTCTTTGGTCGGTTTGAAGCGTTCAACGCTTTTCTTCGTGTAATCTTTGAAGAAATTAGCCATTTTATGACCTCCTTAATTTATTTCTAATAAACCGCTTGAACGCGGCTTTTGTTGCTGCTTGTGGCGGCTTTTTCTCGCCGAGCTTCTCCACTCCTTCGAGCGGCTTTATTTGCCGTGTGCGGGCGAGCGGGGCCGCGTAATCGATAGGTAAATTCCCCATCGATAAGTTACCGATATTGATTGTTATCGGGCTTGCGATTGCGACCGCTTGGTTGGTCGGTTTCGTTTCGAAGATTTCGGCGTATTCGGCGATGAGCGCCTCGATCGCCGCTTCCTCTTCGGGGGTGAGTTCTTCGTCCTCGATGCGAGGAACGTCGAAGGGAATTTCTTCCGCTTCGTCGGGTTCGGAGCAATGAAGCTCCGCTTCGAGTGCATCAATCTTAGAATTGATGATTTGAACTTCTTCGCGAAGTTCGGCTAAAAGTTTGTGAATGTTGGTGTTCATTTCGAACCCTCCTTTATAAGTATTTTTTGATTAGCACTCGATTGTATTCGAGCGCGTGAACCTTATCTTTCGATAAGAGCGTTTGGATTTCTTCCTTCGTGAGGAAAATCTCCATGTCGGCAAGCTTCGTATATATGCCGTAATGATACATCATTATTGGCCTTCCTTCAGCTGCCCTTGCGAGACGTCTGTTCAACGTCTTTTTTAACATTTTGCGAGTTCTGCGTTCGATTTCGGATAAAGATAACCCGAAATATTTGCGCACTTTTTCCTCGCGGATTTCGCCCGCGCCGAGCTCGTCTAAGAGCTCTTCGTAGTGCTCGACTGCGAGCACTTTGGCGTCCGAGGGGATTGGGTTCCCTTCATTGATATACGCCTGTAAAATTTCTCTGGTTTTCATAATAAAACCTCCTTTAAAATTATGGCGACCGTCACGAGAACGGTGATTGTTGCTACGGAGATGAGAGCCCATCTCCATCCTTGAGTGGGGATATGATACATTATTCTCCCCTCCTTTGACGATAATAGGCGCATAATGCCTTGTCGATGACGAGGTATGCACGTGCCTCGTCTGGATCTTGATGGTGAAAACCATCTTTGTCGACGTAATATGTGCCGTCGACGGCTCCTTTGTAATAATGAACTTCTTCCCGAAGTTCATTTTCAGGGGAGAATTTTTCGTTCTCCTCTTTGATAAGTTTTAAGAGCCCCATTGGAACTCTTTTGGGGAGCTCGATCCCCGCAACGCCGCAGGCGTGTTCGAGGAGCGTTTTTGCGCTCCTACTTCTTTTTTCTTCAACCATTTGGTTGATTAAATTTGTAAATGTTTTCATAGTTTACTCCTTTTTTGTTTTTTTATTCACAAAGGGCGTGTGTTCCCCTTGTTTTTGTTTCGGGGTTGCCCCAGAATTGTAGGGATTTCTCCCTTTCTTCTGTGGTTTTTATATTGGCATCCCAAGGCTCCTTGGGGGCCAAAATTCCGCCAAAGGCGGTGAAAATAGTCATTTGACCGTCGCCGCCTTTGGCGGGGTCGTCGTAGCATATACCTACGACGATTTTATTTGTTTTTTCGGGTTTTATCCCGATTGCGAACGGGGTCAGCCCCGTCCTATTGGGGCGTTGTCTCCATTCGACAACGCTGTCTGCGTTTATTTCAACGCAATTGTTGATAAATTTCTTATTGCTGAGTGTTACCTCAGTAATAAGAAATTTTTTGTCGCCGAGGGTGATTTTACTCACCGCTTCGGCGATATCTTCGAGAGTGATTTCGGGGTGCGCGGCCCCGTGTTGCTCAAAATAATTCGTATAAATACGAACTATTTTATTGTCTTTTGTTTTGTTAACAATTTGTTTGTTCATAGTATTTCTCCTTTCCTGGCTAGGGAACCCGATTCGCCATTATTTATTTTTGTTTTACGGGTTGCCGCACTATGAACGGCTGCTAGGCTCTTAAGGAGTCGAACCCTTTAAGCCCATAACCCCACAGCGCCAGAACCGTCTGGCGGAACCCTGTGGGGAAGATTGGCTCTTGACCTTTCGGCGGACTGTATCTACCAGTCCATTAGTGATTAAACCTTTTTGATATAAGGTTTAATAATTGTTATTATTTTATTATTAATGATGGTTTGAATAGCTGGATAGGCTATTTCAACCGTATCCCCAACCGTTGGACGGTCATGTTGGTTGAAGCGGTATTTTCCTTCGTCTTCGTTACTAAGGACGAATTGTTTGCCCTTACCTCGCCCAAACCTCAATCCGAGTTCGTTTATGGCGAGCTCGAGATTGTTCCCTGTGAATCCAGGGAACCCCATTTTTTCATCCGAAAGAATTTCGGCAATTTTTATGAGCATATCTGCTCTCCCTTCTTGTCTTCCTTCGGCTTTTGCCTCTTCTTGGGCTAATGTAATTTCATCTTCCTTAAGCATAATGTCCTCCTAAGACAGCTATCGGTTCAGGTCGCTGCATTTTTGCAGATCAACTTCCGATAGGGAACTTGTTCCTGTTTTTAGTCAAGTTACCACCCCAACCCTTTCGAGTTGGACGCACCGAGCCTAAGGTCTGTTTAATGTCGCTCGGTCGACGGTTTATTTTCTTTTCGCTTTTGACGCTTGCTCGAGCATCGTGTACTTGAGATTGTACAACTTCTCGAGTTTGGCGTTCAAGCGAGCTTGCTCGGCTTCGTTTCCGTGTGCGTCACGTCTTGCGACGATAAGACGCGCGATTGCATTTTGTAACGCTTCGAATGTCATTGTTATTACCTCCTTTTATTTTTATTAACACGCAAAATGCCGCCTTTGGACGGCTACCTTTCGGTAGGGCATTACAAGGCGCAAAGCTGTTGCCAGCTCCGTCCCTGCCATCTGCAATTGTTATGTTACCATAACAATGAATGAACCTAAACATCCGAGCAGCAACCGTCGTTGCCGCCATCATAACCGTCGTTACGATGAGATTGTTTGGGTTTTCCCTTATCAAGTCCTCTGTTCTGGGTGTTATCCCAAGGGCGACTCCATAACTGCCAAGGCAGTTACTTCAAAGTCTCACACCTATCCTGTGCATACTAAGAGGAACGGTAACGAACCTCTGATAAGGTATACGCCGCGAGCCACTCGCCTTCCTCAGGCGCTTCGATCGTGAAACGGTAGAAGTTCTAAACTCCGCGTATCCTAACCCTTGTGTAACGGTGAGCTCTTTCAGCCTACACCTATATGTCTCGCCTTGCCAAAGGGCTCAACATATAAGTGCTGGTTAGCACCATGCATTTAATTTATAAAGCCGAGTTCAGTTCTCGACATCCCGCGCTTACGCGTTGGTACAAATCGAACGTTATTGACGGGTTTTCACCGTTCGCTTTTCTCCCCTATTCGATCAACAGGGATACCACCTTACAACCGTGCAACATTACTGTTGCACCTCCTTGAGTGGTCGGAGGTTCGATCGTGTTCTTGCCAATGAGGAATTACACCTCATCTCACCCCTCCACGACCTACAGAGGGCTTGTGCTTCTTCCAAAGCCAACGGATGCTTTTGCCCCACGGTACCATCTAACCGCGCCGTTTCCTTTGAAACGATAAGTCAACTCCATTCTGGATTGCTGTTCAACCAGCGGCTGGAGTTCAACCGACCATGCGTCTTACAACTTGCGGAGGAGCGCATAATTCCATTCAACGAACTTTACAGTTCGAGGAGTCCGCATAATGGGTGGAATTTACCCAATCGTCACCCATAAAACGTAATTCGTAAATTACATTTTACAGAAGACATTCCATTAAGGAATATTCCATATCACATCCCATCTCCCACTCAACCCAAAACCTCTCTTTATCCCCATCACCCCTCACCCCCCAATTTACATTCGCCGCCCTAAAACCCTTTCCCTCTCTCACCCCCCCCCAAAAATAAAAAAAATAAAAATCCCCCTCAAATCACTTGACAAACCCCCTCTCTTGTGCTATACTATACCCAAACAAGGAGGTACTTATGAAATTCGAAGAAATTCGTATTGGCGATTTAGTTAAAGCCAATCAGCTTTCAAACGACAGGTATATTGTAACAACATTATCGAACAATTGGAAGGGTAAGATTACAAACGTAGATATAAAACACAAGACGTTCATGTCGGGTAGATTTTATGATCTCGATCCAAAATGCTTTGATCTGGTATCACGTGGTTTATCCCCGATTATGCCATTTATTGGAAATAAAAAGATAAATTGGAGTGACGTTGTATACGACCCGAACATTCTCAAAATGAAGTCCGAAGAAGAAATTGACGAATATCTCAGGCTCAAAATAACCGAACGCGGCTGGCCCGCTCATTACATCTGCGCCGAATCATGCACATTTCGTCGTAATACTCTCATCGAATACGCCGACTTGAAATGGGTCGTCTCGACAGTCGGACGACAACTTCCCGCAAAAGGATACAATCATTGGGAAACCGTTGGGCATAACCGTTATTACGAAACGATGGCGTTCAAAGCCAAGCAAGACGGAATTTATTGGGACGCGGATACGCTTAGCCCGATTGACTTCGATAGCGGGTGGGCGATACACGACTGCGCCGATGACAGCGAATTTCGGGCAAACGAAATGCACGATAGGGTAGTCGCGGAATTAAGCGAGAAAATTAAAAAGGTTTATGGAAAAGGAGGAAATTTATGAAATTCGAAGAATGTAAAGTTGGCGATACCATTATCAACACTGATAATGTAATTCGATTTATGTTAAGCGAAAAGCGTCCAGAAGTATTACAAATTACTGTTAAACGAGGGAAATGTTACGTAATAACATCCATCTACCCAAAATCAAAAACGATAGAAATAAGGGAAATGGATACGGGTGACACAATTGATCTCGTGCTCCCAGTCACTTTTGAAATAGCTCCCGCTCACTCCGACAAATTCTCAATGTCCGACATACCTCATAGCGAACCGATCACCTGCTCGCAAACGCCAATCGAACAACCAGTTGATTTTAAAGTTATCTCTTCGCCCAGCCAACTTTCAGCTTATTACAAAGGGAAAAAGATTGCGGTGGTCGATCATAACAATTATGATGAGGAATTCGAGCTCAATCTTTTGCTCCGCCGCGCGTGCCTGAAACTCAAAGACGAGCACACGGTGGTCAAAACGGTCGAAGAACTTCTGCAAAAACCGTAAATTACATTCGGGCGGCTAAAATCGATTTCGACTTTTTAGCGTTTTCAAAAATTTAAAAAAATCAAAAAACCGACTTTGCATTAAAACTGCGTATTTTTCAACAGTTCTCATGCAGAATCGGTTTTTAAACTGCTCGAAATCGACGGGTTTAAAGCGACCCGATAAAGACCCAATGTTTATTATTTTTGACCCAATACGGGTTTACGTTTAAAATAATAAACATAAACTCAAACAATTCTTTTGTTCTAATCCACGCGAAAAGTCGGTTTCGGCTCGATTTGCGCAATCTCGTTCGCGGTTTCAATCTAACATTTATTTTATCAATCTAACATTTCGGATGTTACAATACATAAAAAAATGTTATAATGATGCTATGACATTACAATGTCACAAATTTCACCTATCTGGTAAATTGAGCAAGCAAAAAGCCCCGCCGAAGCGAGGCCTTATTTTTTAAAAGCTTATTTCGATAAAACTGTCTATTTCGTCATACGAAACACTTACACCCTGTTTTTCCATCCAAGTGCACACAGATTCAACTGTTTCTTTTGAAACGTCGGTCATGTCCATCTTTACTCTATTTTTGCCTTCTTCGGCTGCTTGTGAAATTAAATCCATTGCGGTACGTATAAGATATTTATACCCATCTGTTTTAATTATTTCTTTTAAATTTTCTACCATTGGCATTGAACATTTAAAATTTTCTATTGCTTTGTTTTTATCGTCTACTTTAACTTTCGAAACATCTTCTTTTGCCCAACTTATATCAATAATATTATCTCTCTTATCTGCAACGGTTCTAATCGTATACCCAAGATCACATAATTCTCGTTGGATAAAATGTAAACTATTTTCACAATATTGAAAGTCCCAAAAAAGGTGATTTTGGCCACGCTCTGCCGCTTGCCTGATATTTTTAAAAATTTGATTTTTTAAAAAATCCCTGCCTGTCGTTTGAGACATTACCATTGCTACATCTGCCTTAATTTTTTCTTTTTCCATAACTCTTCTCCTGCTCTAACGGGCTAACGTAATTATGGCTACGCCGCGAACCCGATATTTCTAACCCTTTCGGGGATTAATCTTCTATTACGACACACCCGACTTTATAGCTTAACGCTGTCGTCGTGTCGAGCCCAATCAACTTACGCTCTTTATCCACGTAAATATCGCCGTCTAATTCTTCCCATCTTCCAGCAAACCTCTCGTTCAGCTCTTTCGCTCGCCAATGTCCAAACACGATGGTTTTATGCGGTTTAAACCCTTGTACGTCGAGGTATCGAATATCGTCGGGAGTTTTTGACCAAGAAGCCCGCTCCCAATCATAATCATTAAAATCGCTTAATTTAACGCCGTGAGTAAGATACGTTAACGGCACAAACCCGTGCGTGAAAACGTAATGCTCCGTCTCAAAATACCAAGGAAGCGATTTTAGCCAGTCATAAAACCCGACGTCAATCATCGCTTTTGCCGCGTCGAATTGCAGATAACAATCGCGTTTTACCTGATTCGGGTAACGCCCCAAAAACGAAGCGAACGTGTTGTGCTCGCCGTTGTATATATCGGTTTCAGTCAGCTGCCTGCGCTCGATTGCGTTGATGAGAATGCTCTCGTGATTTCCCCGAATGCAAATCGGCTTATTCGCGTGATGGGGCGAAATGAGATACTTCCAAATATTTACGCAATCCGAATTGCTCCGCGCCGCCCTGCCGAAATAGTCCCCGCACCCGATGAGTTGGTGCTGCGGGTTCGCCGCGTCGTAACCCATTTCGGTAATCGCGGTTATAAGCGCTTCGTAATTCCCGTGTGGGTCCGCGAAAACGAAATACGTCATTTATTTTCCTCCAAGTTCTGAAATGTCTTTCCAACCAGACGTAATACCCTTACGAATGTAATTAGCGGTTGTGCCGTCAATTTTACCCGATAAGAAGTTGTGAATAAGCTCTGCTATTAACGTCGCTTCTTCTTTATCACACCCTCTCGTGGTTGCCGCCGCAAAACCAATTCTCAATCCGCTCGTTTCGGACGGTTTTAATGTGTCGCCAGGAAGCATATTTTTATTGGTTGTAATACCGATACTTTCGAGCTTCTTTTGAGCTTCTAAACCCGTTAATCCATATGAATCGAGTGTGTTCAAAAGAAATAAATGTGTTTCAGTCCCGCTTACCTTTGCGCCGAGTTCCGCCAACCTGTCGCAACAAGTTTTTGTGTTGTCTAAAACCTGAGAAATATACATCTGAAAAGCAAAACTTTCCGCCTCGCTAAAACATATTCCTTTCCCAGCGATTATATTCATTAACGGGCCGCCCTGATAATAAGGGAATACCGCCGAGTTAATCTTTTTAATCAAATCGTCTCGGTTGGTTAATATTAACCCGCCCCTCGGACCTCGAAGGGTTTTGTGAACTGTTGATGTCACGATATCGGCGTAATCGCACGGATTATCGTATTCCCCCGCCGCGACCAACCCAGCAATGTGAGCCATATCGACCATCAAATACGCCCCGATGCTATCTGCGATTTCTCTAAATTTTTTAAAGTCGATTTTGAATGGGTACGCGCTATAACCAGTTAAAATAACGTTCGGACGAAATTTTAAAGCATAATCCTGCACCAAATCGTAATCGATTTTACCGTCATTACCCAGCGGGAAGAAATGAAATTCATAAGTTTTACTCGAAAAGCTAACATCTGAACCGTGCGTCAAATGAGCGCCGTCGTTCAAACACATCGATAAAACACTCCCACCGTTCGGCATTAAAGCGTGATAAGCGGCTGCGTTCGCCTGACTTCCACTGTGAGGTTGCACGTTCGCGTATTTGACATTGAAAAGGTTCTTTGCGTGTCTAATCGCGTATTTTTCTATTTCGTCGATAAACTCGCATCCGCCATAATATCTCTTATCGGGATAACCTTCCGCATATTTGTCCATTGCAATACTTCCGCAAGCTTCGAGTATATCTTTGCTGGGATAATTTTCACTCGCAATAAGTTCTATCCCCGAATTTTGCCTTGCCAACTCGCAATCGAGCAAGGTTTTGATGACTGAATTGTTCATTATTTAATCTCCTTGATATCGGGGTCAATCGGGTTTCCGTTCGGGTCTAAAACAACCGCGTATTTAACAAGACTTGCAACATAAATCACTTCGCCGTTCTTATGCGTTTCGCGGAATATCTTTCCATCATCACCGATTAACCACTGCCATTCGCAAAGTTGGTTGCAAGTCAGATTGAGAAGTTTTTCCCCATCGGTAATCCCGCCAAACATTTCGAGATTTTTTGCATAAAGACTATCGATGATTTTTTCTTTAATCGCGTTTATATCGGTTTCGTTTTTGCCGATTTCGACATCGACTTCATAAGTTTTTAATTTATACCTTTTTTGAATTACCTTTTCGGGGTTAGAAGTGTCGAGCCAAATAACCTCGTTTCCCCAAACGTTCAGACTTGTATAATAAGCGCAAAAGGGTTTTGCCTCCTCTATAATATCAGCATATCCGCAATTATAAAAATATTTTCCTACTGTATCGATGTCTATCATAACTTACCTCCATCTTTGTTGCCATTATTATAACATATCTCGACTTATTTGTCAAGTATTTTCACCCCAATTATTGACAATAAAATGATATTTGTAGTCAATAATTGGAGACAAAAATTCTATCCGTAATTATGGCTATTTCGCCACAATTATACCAACTTTGCGCAATATCTGCATATTTTTTATCGTTTTTATGCAGATATGGTATTTTTTTATTCACTCTTTGGATATATTAACTGCCATTTCGGTATTCAACGTAACATACCAATTACAATCTATATTTCTCATATTTCTAACCGTGAACGGGAAAATACTTGAAGTTTCCCAAAGAAGGTCGTCGGTAAAAACCGCCGAACCAGCAACAGGCGGGTGTTCTTTGTCTACGAGCGTTAACTCGGCAAGACTATTATTTTCTTCTAATCTTTTAGTTATATCTTCGAAGGTTTTTCTTCCGCCCATGTAAAAACATTCTTTCCCAGCGTTATACGCCGCCTCTATATTCTCGATAATCCAACCAGTTTTTCCGCCGCGCTTACCTGCGGCATAAATAATTTTTTTCATTCTTTATATTCCTTTTAATTATTATTTTCTTTTTGATTTTTGGCTTTTAACTTTTCAGCCAACCCACACGGGTAAAACTCCGTGCAAGTATATCCGCGATAAACGCAATTCGGCACGAGCAACCCTTTAAATTCAGGGTTAACTTCTTCTACCTGCCTGCATATTTCCGCCACAACCTGTCGCGTTTCAGGCGAAGCCTGTGTGCATAAACGCTTACGGGCGATTACCATCAATTCTTGGGCATTCATTGCCCAGCACATATCTACGGGTTGATTTTGCGGAGCTTCCCCACGATCGTAATTCGATTGGCGGTCGTTTCTTTGCGTTTTAACAAACGGTGTTGCATGAACGTGCCGACATAAATGAACGCTTACCCAATATGGAATATTCGTAATCCTGAACACGAATTGTAACGTTCTTATCGGACTATGTTCCGCTGCGAGTATTTTATGCTTCCATTCATCCGTCGGAAGCTTCTCGCTGTCTTTTCCGACCGTGACCAATGTGCATTTTTTGCACAAAAGCCAATCTTCGTCAGTTGGGTGTTTTAATATTTCGACTTTAAAATCCATCAATATACCTCATCTGCAAATTGACTCAATTTACCACGATAGTTTTTCGTCAATTCAATAATTTTGATAAAATCTACTTTTCTTGCCGCCGTTAAATATTTCGGGAATTGGGAATCTTGCGGGAACCGAAGATCTGTTTGCCCGCAATGTCCTGCGCAAACAACTTTACAATTGTCATGGCAACGAGAAATTATCTTTTTAAGCTGCTTGCTGTTCTGTGCTTCATCGATTATGACAAAAGCTTCGGAGAGGTTACAGCCCCTCAAAAATACATCGGAAGTTAAATAAACAAAAGCCGTGCCGTTTTTTACCGCCTCCATATTCATATCGGAAATTACGGTTTTGTTCGGGTCATATCCCCACACCATAAGTGCATCGTATAACGGACCGCTGTAATCCATTAATTTCTCACCAGTCTGTCCTGGTCTGTAGCCTAATTCCTGTTCTTGACACGGCGAAACGATGTAATAAATCTTTTTATAAATTCCGAGCTCGTACATCAGAAGCGCCATTCCGACCGCGAGGGTTGTTTTAGAACTTCCTGCGCAGGCATCGACCATCACCATAAGATTTTTCTTATCCCAAATGGCTTTTATATAGTTCCACTGTTCTTCTTCCAGTTGATAAGGAAGTCTTTTCCAGAAAGTGCATTGTGTTATGTCTTTTGGAATTTCAATTTGTTTAATTTCAGTCGTAGTTGAATTATTTCTTCTTGCCGCCATAAATCACCTTATATCAATTCAGAAAAATCTGTTACCATTGCATCTACTACGCCGAGTTGTAACTGTTCGTCGCCATTAATAAACCATTCGGTCTTTTTCTTCTTATTGAGTAAATCTTTTGAAATCTTTGTGCGACTGGCCACATGCTCGAACAATTTTGCAAGAGTTTTATTATATTGTGCCGTATGTGATTTAATCGTTTCTGCTTCGCCTTCGAATGCGCCAGAACCTTGATGACACAACGCTTGCGAACTCGGAAGAGCAAATCTCTTATGTCCAGAAATCAATATAAAGAACCCGCCAGACATTGCAACACCCATGTTATAAGTATAAATCGGTGTTTTGGAAAGTTTGATAATATCAATCATCTGAAAAGTCGCATCTATTTCTCCGCCATAAGAATTTATCATAATTTTAATCGGCTTTCTATCGGATATAGGAATTTTATTATCTTCATCTTCTTTGTTCCAGAAAATTATGTTTTTAACCAATGGAACAATACTTTCACGATAAATTTCATCATTAAGCCAAATTACTCGATTATTAAGATTTTTATAATATGAGTAAAGCGCGGGGTTGGGTAATACAGGATCGTTTTGTTTACGTTCAATTAAATCGCTCATGAGCGCATCAACGTTTTGCTGTAATTTTTGGAATTGAGATACAAAATCCAAATCTTCAATTATTTTTTTATCTGCCATATTTTCTCCTTCGACAATTTCCATTGTCTGAAACCATTATAACACATATTAGTGAGTTTGTCAAGCTAAATGTTAAAATTTATTACTATTTTTTTAAATATTTTTTTATACTTTTTTAAGTATAACCATTTATTTACTTGACAAATTTTACTTTTTAGTGTATAATAAGGGTGGTTGGGAGGGGTAGTAATTTTCAGTAACGATTCTGTAATATCTTTTTATTATTTATTGTAATTTTATTTATTTATTTA
>OGQO01001291.1_pt1 | contig 23444 bp, 11 predicted proteins | sample 1553241 | NCBI WGS metagenome assembly OGQO01 (sample SAMEA2579933, study PRJEB22360) | human gut metagenome | biome: human gut; feature: human-associated habitat; material: faeces | place: Denmark | collected 2008/2010
GATAAACGCTGAAGGCATCTAAGCGTGAAGCCCCCCTCAAGATGAGATATCCCTCAGAAATGAGTAAGACCCCTTGAAGACTACGAGGTAGATAGGAATGAGGTGTAAGCACAGTAATGTGTTCAGCTGACATTTACTAATCGGTCGAGGGCTTGACCAAAGGTTTTGGATAGGAAAGCAGGATGGAAGTTAGGATATAAGAGATTAGATTTCAGTGTTCGGTTTTGAGGGAACAAAATTCCCTTTATAAGTAGCTTGGCAATGCACGGAAAATGCGAAGCATTTTCTTAAATGGCTTTGCTACGCAAAGACATTTTCCTCGATAGCTCAATGGTAGAGCACTCGGCTGTTAACCGAGTTGTTGTAGGTTCGAGCCCTACTCGGGGAGTTTTTTAGTATAATATATGGTGACATAGCCAAGTGGTAAGGCCCCGGTCTGCAACACCGTCATCGCCGGTTCAAATCCGGCTGTCACCTCTCTTAAAAGGACTACATCAGTTTATGATGTGGTCTTTCTTTTATATAATTTGCAAATAAAATATATTGTGAATTTTATTTAATATACGTAATATGTGTTGCAAAGATTTCATTATTTTTAGATTTTCTACATTACTTTTCAGGATGCTACACTAAATTAATAAAGAGAAATATAAGCCTGATAAACAGAATTATATTTCTCTTTTTTAACAACTCTTATCCTTTTTTGAATAGTTGTAGTAGTATTATTATTCCTCTTCAGGATATTTCATACCCCATTCGGTTCTTATATCAGACATGATTTTCATAACATCATATGTATACTGACTGTGAATGAGGTTTTCTATTTTATCGGATGATGCAGAGTTTATGGCTTTTTCCATATCACATACTTCGTAATAAAGTGCATCTGATGTATCACCTGCATCAATTACTTCTTTATGACCATTCTCTGTGTATGTAATAGTTGCCTGCATTCCTCTTGGATACTCAAAGATTTCTACATATGCTTTGTCAAAAGATAGTGTAGCGCGTTTTGGCTGCTTGGAATGTAGAGATAATGTGACTGTTGCCATCTCGGCAGCATCATTCATAAGCAGAATGCCTGCCTGTTCATCAACACCGGTCGGAGCATATCTAACCTGTGACAATACATGCGACGGTGTTTCCTTGAAGAACCAGCGGATGAGAGAAAGTGAGTAAACACCAATATCAAGCAGTGCTCCTCCTGCAAGCTTACGGCTGAAAAACCTATTTGTCATATTGTAATCTTTGTAGCTTCCAAAGTTGACCTGAATTAAATTGAGTCTGCCGAGTTGTCCACTTGAAATTATTTTATTTAACTTTTTATAAACAGGCATATGATATATAGTCATGGCTTCAGCAAGAATTACGTTATTTGCTTTGGCCAATGAGATTGCCTCATCGAGCTCTGTAATATTTAATGTGATAGATTTCTCACAGAGTACATGCTTTCCATTAGAAAGGGCTTTTCTTAAATAATTAATGTGAGTATTGTGTGGAGTGGAGATGTAAATGATATCCACATCAGGATCATAAAAGACGTCATCAATGTTGTCATATACCTTTGAAATGCCATATTTTTGTGCAAAAGCTTGAGCCTTTTCATGAGTCCTGTTGGCAACTGAATAAAGAGTACGCCCTTCCTTTGAGAGAACCTGCGCGAGCTCATTAGCTATTACGCCGCAGCCGAGTGTGGCCCAATTAAGCTGTTTCATATGAATTCCTCCTTTTTTAATAAGGTACTGTAGCTGTGAAGATATATAAATTATTACAAATTCAGCTAAATTACAAAATATCAACTTAAATCATAAAATATAATTAAATCAAAAATATTCAAATCATAAAATATGCACCGAAATCACAATATATGTACCTTAATGAAGATATTCTAGCATGATGATTTATGAATTACAATATATTTAGAAATGAAACAGTCAAAATCAGTCAAAGTTAGATTGATGCAAAATCTAAATTAGTCAATTTGAACTATTAATATTAATTATAAATTAGTAATAGAAAAGATACTAAAAATAGTAATTAGACAAGTATTAATGATATATATAGTATATTCTGCACAAAAATGAATGTTGCATTTGCATATATTGCACAATTTTAAAACTTGCTTTATATATTTTTAACAATTTTTAGTGTGATTATTTGTGAATATAAATGACTGATTATGATTGACAATGACGGGTTATGAAAATATAATTATACTACAAGTTAAATGAATGTTGAAATGTTTAATACAGTAATTTGAAAATGAGCATTAAATAAATGGCTTATAAAATAAGTCTTTGAATAGTTTGATAAACAGGGGTGATTAGATGCTGGCGGAAGATAGATGCAAAAAAATACTTGATATATTAGATTCGATGGGAAGTGTGACTGTTCAGCAGCTTATGGATGAGCTTGATACATCCGAGTCAACAATCAGACGTGATCTGGTCGCAATGGACAAGAAGGGTTATCTCACCAAGGTACATGGTGGTGCGATTGCAAATAATACGAATATCCATACTCAGGATGAGAAGGTTATCAACAGGCTTAAGCAGAATCGCAGCGAAAAGGAACAGATTGCCAGATATGCGGCATCACTTATTGTGGATAATGATTTTGTTTATATAGATGCCGGTACTACAACGGCAGTCATGATTGATTATATTGCTGCAAAGAATGTGGTTTTTGTTACAAACTCTCTGACTAATGCCAAGAGAATTTCCGATAGGGGATATACAGTATATATTCTGGGTGGCGAGTTCAAGTCTACTACTGAGGCTATTGTCGGAGATGAGGCCGTTGTGACGCTCGATAAATACAATTTTACGAAGGGCTTCTGGGGAACCAACGGAATTACTGTGAAGAATGGATTTACGACTCCGGAGATAAAGGAGGCCATGATTAAAAAGAAATCCATGGAGAATAGCAAGGAGAAATACATTCTTGCGGATGACAGTAAGTTTTCACAGGTATCAAGTATCAAGTTTGCTGATTTTGAGGATGCTGTAATTATTACAAATGCACTAAGCAATGACAACTATAAGAAATACAAAAATATTAAGGAGGTCTAACATGATTTATACGGTTACTTTTAATCCATCACTAGATTATATAGTTGATGTAACAGATTTTAAGACAGGAGTGGTCAATAGAACGACTGGAGAGAAGATTTTTGCAGGTGGTAAGGGCATCAATGTTTCCATGGTTCTTAAGAATCTTGGAATGAGCAATACTTCACTTGGTTTTACAGCGGGTTTTACAGGAAATGAAATTAAAAGACTTCTAGGAAAAAAAGGTGTTGATACTGATTTTATAGAGGTGGAGGATGGTATTTCACGTATCAATGTGAAGCTTCGCTCAAATGAGGAATCCGAGATTAATGGTCAGGGACCGGTAATCACTGAGGACAACATAAAAAAGCTTTATGAGAAGCTTGACTGCTTAAAGGAGTCTGATGTGCTTGTGCTCGCAGGAAGTATTCCTGATGTGATGCCTTCATCAATGTATATGGATATTATGAAGCATCTTGAGGGCCGTGGAATAAATATCGTGGTTGATGCGACAAGAAATCTGCTCACAAATGTGCTTGCATATAAGCCATTCCTCATCAAGCCAAACAATCATGAGCTAGGTGAGATATTCGGGGTTGAGATTACAGACAAGGACGATGTGATAAAATATGCAAAGAAGCTTCAGGAGCAGGGCGCAAGAAACGTGCTTGTCTCAATGGCAGGTGACGGAGCAGTGCTTGTGACCGAGGATGGACAGGAATTTAAGGCACAGGCTCCTAAAGGAAAGCTCAAAAACTCTGTAGGCGCAGGTGATTCGATGGTAGCCGGATTTGTTTACGGATACCTCAAATCAAATGATTATAAGCAGGCATTTATTTATGGAGTATGTACAGGAAGTGCAAGTGCATTTTCTGAGGAGCTGGCTACAAAGCCTGAGGTTGAAGCACTTATTGATAAATGGGACAGTGCTTCCAATTAAACAAACGGTATCAAAAAGGTTGATATAAATAATTAATATATTCTATTAGGAGGAATGATGTATGACAATCAGGGATTTATTGGCAGCTGAGAGTATCAATTTGAATGGTACGCCTGCCGGAAAAACCGAAGCATTGAATCAGTGTATTGATTTGATGGCAAAAAGTGGCAAAATAGCCGATGTGGAGAAGTATCGAAAGGGTGTTTTTGCAAGAGAGGAGGAAGGCACAACAGGAATTGGAATGGGTATAGCAATTCCTCATTGCAAGTCTGATGCTGTTACTAAAGCAGGTCTTGCGGCAATGGTTGTAAAAGATGGGGTTGACTTTGAATCACTCGATGGTACACCTGCAAAGATTATTTTCCTTATCGCTGCACCAAACACAGAGGACAATGTGCATCTTCAGGTGCTCAGCAAGCTCTCTGTTATGCTGATGGACGAGCAGTTTACAAATTCTCTTATCAATGCCGGCTCAGTAGATGAGTTTTTAAATATCATCGACAGTGCTGAAAAGGCAAAGGATGAGAAGGAGGCTGCAAAGGAACCTGTTGAGGTGAAGAAGGACGATGTATTTATCGTTGCAGTTACAGCCTGTCCTACAGGAATTGCCCATACTTATATGGCTGCTGAGGCTATCGAGAAAAAAGCCAAGGAGCTTGGATATCAGGTAAAGGTTGAGACAAGAGGCTCAGGCGGAGCCAAAAATGTGCTCACAGATGATGAAATCGCAAAGGCTGCAGGTGTTATAGTTGCCTGTGATACAAATGTACCTACAGACCGCTTTGACGGAAAGAAGGTTATTGAGTGTCAGGTTTCTGACGGAATCAATAAGGCAGAAGAACTCATAAAGAGAATTGCTGCCGGTGATGCTCCTGTATTTAAGGCATCAGGTAAAAAGGAGGCTTCACATTCATCAGTTGGTGGAAAAGAGAGCATTGGACATCAGATTTACAAGCATCTGATGAATGGTGTTTCACATATGCTTCCATTCGTAGTTGGTGGTGGTATTCTTATCGCAATCGCATTCCTTATCGATGGATTCAGTGTTGACCTTAATTCACTGCCGGCTGACCAGAGAGCAAATTTCGGTACTATTACACAGGCCGCAGCAATGTTTAAGGGAATTGGTGGAACAGCATTTGGATTTATGCTTCCAATTCTTGCAGGCTTTATCGCTATGAGTATTGCTGACCGTCCGGGTCTTGCAGTTGGTTTTGTAGGCGGTTCAATCGCAGCAAACGGTACATCAGGCTTCCTTGGAGCACTTGTAGCAGGTTTCGTTGCAGGATATATTGTGCTTCTCTTAAAGAAGGTATTTTCTAAACTTCCGGAGAGTCTTGATGGTATGAAGCCGGTTCTGCTTTATCCGCTGCTTGGTATATTCCTGGTAGGCGTTATAATGCAGTTTGTAGTTGAGCCTCCAATCGGAGCTTTAAATACAGCTATCAACAATGGTCTTAATGGACTTAACGGTGCAAGCGCAGTAGTGCTCGGAGTACTTCTCGGAGGAATGATGTCAGTAGATATGGGTGGTCCTGTAAACAAAGCCGCTTATGTATTTGGTACAGCTTCAATCGCTGCCGGAAACTACAATATTATGGCAGCAGTTATGATTGGCGGTATGGTTCCACCAATCGCAATCGCTCTTGCAACAATCTTCTTCAAGAACAAGTTCACAGCAGAGGAGAGAAAGGCAGGACCTACAAACTTTATCATGGGATTATCATTTATCACAGAGGGTGCAATCCCATTCGCAGCATCTGATCCGCTTCATGTCCTTCCGGCATGTGTAGTCGGTTCAGCAGTGGCAGGTGGACTTTCAATGGCATTTGGATGTACACTCATGGCACCTCACGGAGGAATCTTCGTAGTTCCTACAATCGGAAATCCGTTAATGTATCTTGTTGCATTAGTAATCGGATCTTTCATTGCATGTGGATTACTCGGATTACTCAAAAAGAAAGTAAGTGAATAAGCAATCCTCAATTATCATTTAATCCAACCTATAAACTAATCAACAAAGGCACTGCTTCGGCGGTGCCTTTGTTGTTATGTTGTGATATAAAAATTAAAAGTATAAACATTCTCTGAAATAACAGCCTCATGCCTTGACGAGTGAATTTTCCAAGCTTAAAGTAGTATTAGGATGAAATAGTAAGTCAAAAAAATCAATTATTTATGAGACTTAAATAAAAAAACAGTGAGGCATAAAATGGGCAAGGTTATAGGTATAGATTTAGGAACAACAAACAGCTGTGTGGCAGTATTGGAGAACAATCAGCCGGTAGTCATAACTAACAGCGAGGGTCAGAGAACAACTCCGTCTGTAGTGGCTTTTACAAAGAATGGAGAGCGACTGGTTGGCGAGGCTGCAAAGAGGCAGGCAGCAGTCAATGTGGACAGGACATTTTTCTCAATAAAGAGACAGATGGGAAGCGATTTCAGGGCAAAAGTGGACGGAAAGCTGTATTCAGCTCCTGAGATTTCTTCTATGATTCTCAGAAAGCTGAAAAAGGATGCAGAGGACTATATTGGTGAGGCAGTGACAGACGCTGTAATCACAGTTCCTGCATATTTTTCGGATGCGCAGAGGCAGGCAACTAAGGATGCAGGAAGGATTGCGGGGCTTAATGTGCTTCGAATCATAAATGAGCCAACCTCTGCGGCACTCGCATACGGACTGGACCATGGACAGCAGCAGAAAATTCTTGTCTACGATCTCGGAGGAGGAACCTTCGATGTGTCTGTTATCGAAATAGGGGACAATTTGATAGAGGTGCTTGCCACAGCCGGTGATAATCATCTGGGTGGAGATGATTTTGATGAGAGAATCACAAATTATCTTGTCACAGAGTTTTACAGACAGCAGAATGTGGATCTGAGAAAGGATAATACTGCTATGCAGCGTGTCAGGGAGGAGGCTGAGAAGGCAAAAAAGGTGCTTTCATCATCATCCTCAACCACTATCAACCTGCCATTTATCACCACTGTAAAGGGACAGCCGGTCCACATGGAGATGAACCTCACAAGGGCTGAGTTTAATGAGATAACAAAGGATCTGGTGGAGAGAACTGCTATTCCTGTCAATCAGGCACTTTCAGATGCGGGTATTTCCGCAGCAGAGCTTGGAATGGTGCTGTTGGTAGGAGGCTCGACACGTGTGCCGGCTGTTGTTGAGGAGGTCAGAAGAATTACAGGAAAAGAGCCTTCACACAACCTAAATCCTGACGAGTGCGTGGCACTCGGTGCAGCAGTACAGGGCGGCAAGCTCGGTGGAGCAATTGTCGCAGGCAGCAGTGCGGCAGAGATTATACTGATGGATGTCACACCGCTTTCACTCGGAATTGAGACAGTTGGTGGTGTCTCAACTAAAATTATTGACAGAAATACGACTATTCCTACGAGATACAGCCAGATTTTTACAACTGCAGGAAGCTTCCAGACCTCTGTGGATATAAAGGTACTGCAGGGTGAGAGGCAGTTTGCAAGGGACAATAAGCTGATTGGAAACTTCAGGCTAAAGGGCATCAAGCCGGCTCCGGCAGGTGTGCCGCAGATAGAGGTGACATTTGATATAGATGCAAACGGCATTGTGCAGGTTTCTGCAAAGGACCTGGGCACAGGAAAGCATCAGGAGATTACGATTACCGCAAGCTCAAATTTGTCTGATTCTGAGATTGAGCAGGCAATCCGCGAGGCACAGGAGTATGAGGAAACAGACGGACAGAGAAAGGCTTATATTGATGCAAGAAGTGAGGCTGATACGCTTGTGCGACAGGTGGAAAATGTCATGGCTGACAAGGAAAAAAGAAAGGCTATGGACAGCGCACAGAAAAAGAGTGTGAAATCGTCACTTTCATATGTGAAGAAGCTTATTTCAAGGACAAAGCCCGGAAATGTGAGCGAAGAGCAGGCCGCGGAGATAAAGCATGCGGCAGACGAACTGAGAAATGCGGCAGCGGGTTTGATTTAATTATAGTAACTATTATTATTCATTTGGCTATTTACGAGAAGCGGATTTTCATATAAAATATGGGTAAGTGGTGAGTATTCAGAACCACCCTGAATAGTTATAATGTTAATTTAAATCCGAGGAAATAGAAAATGAATGCGAACGATAAAACAGAAAAGGTACTAAGAGAAATTCATATCATGCTCTCAAAGGCGGAGCCGTATAAGCCGGAGCCGAGCAGGGTGATCATAAACAAGCAGCAAATGATAGATTTACTTGCTGAGCTGAATAAGTGTATATATGCAATACAGGATGAGTATGAGCTTACTGAGCAGAGTCGCAATCACGCAGAGAGAGAGTTCAGAAAGAAGGGGGACCAGATAGTCTGGGATGCAAGCAGAAAGGCTGAGGATGTGTATGCAGCATCGGTTATCTATACGGATGAGGCGCTTTCAAGAGTGCGTGATATCATCAATGATACCAACGAGTCACTTGAAAAGCTGTGCAAGAATATGAAGGATAAGATTGCAGAGCAGGAGAAGATAGTTAAAACTAACCAGTATGAGCTCAAGGGACAGCTTCAGGATTTGTCCGATACGGAGAAGTATCTTAAGATTATCGATGATAGAAATAAGGAGATAGAACGTCAGAAAAATGCAGGTAAGCCTGTAGAGGAGCGTACTATTGACAAGGAAGAGAAGTCCATCTATGCAAACAGACAGACTGAAATCAAGGTAAATATGGATTATATCAGAAAACTGGGACTTGCTGAGGGCGAGGACCTGGGAGATGGTGTAGTGGGTGAAGTGAAGCTTGCAGACGATACACCTGATGCCGGATCAAATCATAGCAATGATAAGGATGAAGCCAAGGCTGCCGGCTCAAAATCGTCTGTTGATGAGGATTATAAGGCAATAAGCAGAAAAGCCGGCAATCCACCTGTTATCAACACAAAGGAGGGAAAGGAGCTCACAGACGGTATCCACAGAATGTGGCAGAGCATCACCGGAAATAAAGGGAAATGAAACACACCTATGTAATATAAAGCAGCAGTTCAAAACAGAACGGCTGCTTTTTGGCTTATATTTAAAGTGGGTAATATTAAGCAGATTTTAAGAAAAACAAAGTGGATAATCTGATAAAATATAGCTGACTAACGGCAGGAGAAGGTTTCTGTTCAAAATTCATAGAAGGAGGATAATATGACAATATTAGTTTGTGATGACGACAAGGAAATAGTTGAGGCAATTGAGATTTACCTGATGCAGGAGGGCTACGACGTGGAGAAGGCTTACGACGGCATACAGGCGGTTGAAATTATGAAGAATAAAAAAATAGACCTCATGATAATAGATGTCATGATGCCAAAGCTCGACGGAATAAGAGCTACTCTGCAGATACGAAAGGAAAGCAGGGTGCCGATAATTATTCTCTCGGCAAAGACAGAGGATGCTGACAAGATTTTAGGCCTCAATGTGGGGGCTGATGATTATGTCACAAAGCCTTTTAATCCGCTTGAGCTTGTGGCAAGGGTAAAGTCACAGCTTCGCAGATATACCACTCTGTCAAGCAATGATGCAGCCGGAGACAAGGTTTATGAAGCCGGAGGCCTTTTGGTAAATGATGATTTAAAAAAGGTGACTGTGGATGGTGAGGAGGTAAAGCTCACACCGATTGAGTACAATATCCTGCTTTTACTTCTTAAAAACAAGGGAAAGGTCTACTCAATAAACGAAATATATGAGAGTATATGGAACGAGGAGGCGATAGGCGCCGACAATACAGTTGCTGTGCACATCAGACATATCAGGGAAAAAATAGAGATAAATCCTAAGGAGCCACGCTATCTGAAGGTGGTCTGGGGAGTAGGCTATAAGATAGAGGACAACAAATGAAGCAGTATACGATAGGAAAAAAAGCGGCGGTCATAGTTTTACATCAGCTATGCATGATACTTATGGTGACAGGAGTGTTTGCCACAGGCTATGCATTCAGGCACGATGCTCATGAAAATATTGATATATATACACTAATATCGCTTGCGGGCCTGGTAGGCAGCTTTGTGAGCCTGGCATATATGGCAAACGTGGCAGGCAGAAAATCAGAGGATGATTACACAATATACTATTTACCGATTGACAAGGTATACTCTGATGTGATGCTGGTGATATTTACACTGCTCATGGTATTTATGGGAAAAGTGATTTCAGGCGTAAAAAACCAGCATTTTGACTATGCATCACTCATTATGACGGCCGGCACATTTACTTTTTTGTTTGATCTGGCTTTTATTATTTTATACCAGAGCATTGTAAGGAAGATAAAAGGCAATATACTTTGCACACACAGCCTGATGTACAAGGGCTATGAGCTTTTGAAAAGGGTTATTGAGAAAAAGGATATCCACACACAAAAAACCAAAGAGATAATGCGTATACAGGAGGCTCTTGAAGCTATCTCGGAAGGAGCGCTTGACACTACACTCAATGTCAATGAGTTTCATGGGCAGCAGAAAAAGGTGGCGGAGGCTGTCAACCATATACGCCAGGGTCTTATGAGCTCGGTAAATGAGAGTCTTAAAAATGAAAAATTAAAGGCAGACTTAATAACAAACGTATCACACGATATAAAGACACCTCTGACTTCAATAGTCAACTATGTTGACCTGCTTAAGAGGGAAAATCTGGAAAATGAAAATGCCAAATACTATATACATGTGCTGGAGGAAAAGTCACAGCGCTTAAAGCAGCTTACAGAGGATTTGGTAGAGACATCAAAGATTACCTCGGGAAATGTGAAGCTCAATATGCAAAAGCTTGATCTGGTTGAGCTTTTATACCAGACCGGAGGTGAATTCAATGAGCGCTTTGAGTCGAGAAATCTGACAATAGTTACAAAAATTCCATCAGAACAGATATTTATCTATGCGGATGGACGTCAGCTTTACCGCTCTATTGAAAATCTGTATACTAATGCCGCAAAATATGCACTGGAAAATACCAGAGTATATGTAGAGCTTGAAAAGGCAGATACAAAGGCAGTTTTTACAATAAAGAATGTGTCTAAGAACGAGCTTGACATAGTAAGCAACGGAAATGTAGACCTGACAGAGCGTTTTGTGAGGGGAGAGAGGTCGAGAACCACTGAAGGAAGTGGACTTGGACTTTCGATTGCAAAGAATCTGACCCATTTGATGGGAGGAAAATTTGAAATTAAGGTAGATGGTGATTTATTTATTGCCACAATTACCTATAATATTATATAATAGTAAATAAAAGAATTTTGAAATACACATACGGAGGTAGAATAAGTGAAATTATATGAAAATGGTGCTTACCTTTTAAACGGTAAGGAAGTAATAATTGATGGACCAGAGGCTCAGGCAGCTGTCAAAAGCAAGACCGGCATGGACATCGATAAACAGACAGCTAAGCAGGAGACAATTGCTTACGGTATTTTAAAGGAGCACAATACATCCGGCAATATGGACAAGCTTCAGATTAAGTTTGATAAGCTTACATCGCATGATATCACATTTGTAGGTATCATCCAGACAGCACGAGCTTCAGGACTTGAGAAATTCCCTATCCCGTATGTACTTACAAACTGTCACAACAGCCTTTGTGCAGTTGGTGGAACAATCAATGAGGATGACCACATGTTTGGTCTCACATGTGCAAAGAAGTACGGCGGAATCTATGTACCACCTCATCAGGCAGTTATCCATCAGTTTGCACGAGAGATGCTTGCCGGCGGCGGAAAAATGATACTTGGTTCTGATTCACATACACGCTATGGTGCACTTGGTACTATGGCAGTCGGCGAGGGTGGACCTGAGCTTGTTAAGCAGCTTCTCGAACAGACATATGATATTGATATGCCTGAGGTAGTAGGTATTTACCTGACAGGAGAGCCAATAAAGGGCGTTGGACCACAGGATGTCGCACTTGCAATTATCGGAGAGGTATTCGGAAATGGCTTCGTAAAGAACAAAGTTATGGAGTTTGTAGGACCGGGTGTGTCTAATCTGAGCGTTGACTTCCGTATAGGTGTCGATGTTATGACAACAGAGACTACATGTCTTTCTTCTATCTGGAGAACAGATGACCAGGTTAAGGAATTCTTTGAGATTCACGGTAGGGCTGAGGACCACAAGGAGCTTAATCCGGGTGAGGTGGCTTACTACGACAGATTTATTGAGATTGATTTAAGCCAGATCCGCCCAATGATAGCTATGCCATTCCACCCAAGCAATACCTACACTATCGATGAGCTCAATGCAAACCTCATGGATATTCTCGATGACTGTGAGAAGAGAGCTGAGGTAAGCTTTGACGGCAAGGTGAAGCTTGATTTAAAGAGTAAGGTAAGAGACGGAAAAATGTATGTAGACCAGGGAATCATCGCAGGCTGTGCAGGCGGTGGATTTGAGAATATCTGCGATGCGGCTGACATATTAAACGGACATTCAATCGGAGCAGACGAGTTTACACTGAGTGTTTACCCGGCATCTACTCCAATATACATGGAGCTTGTGAAAAACGGAGCTGTAGCAAAGCTTCTTGAGACAGGTGCAATCGTAAAGACTGCTTTCTGCGGACCTTGCTTTGGTGCAGGAGATACACCGGCCAACAACGCATTCTCTATCCGTCATTCAACAAGAAACTTCCCTAACAGAGAGGGTTCTAAGGTACAGAACGGACAGATCAGCTCAGTGGCACTCATGGATGCACGTTCAATCGCTGCAACAGCAGCAAACAAGGGCTTCCTTACATCAGCAGCGGATATTGATGTCAACTTTACAAAGCCTAAATATTTCTTTGACAAGACTATATATGAGAACCGTGTATTTGACAGCCATGGAGTGGCAGATCCTTCAGTTGAAATCCAGTTCGGACCAAACATCAAGGACTGGCCGGCAATGAGCGCGCTTCCTGAGAATATGCTCCTTAAGGTGGTTTCAGAGATTCATGATCCTGTTACTACAACAGATGAGCTCATTCCTTCAGGAGAGACATCATCATATCGTTCAAACCCTCTTGGCCTTGCAGAGTTCGCACTTTCAAGAAAGGATCCTGAGTATGTAGGTAGAGCAAAGGAAATTCAGAAGGCCCAGAAGGCTATAGAGAGTGGTGAGTGCGCAGGAAAGGCTGTTCCTGAGGTTGCTGAAATCATGGGAGTAGTAAAGAAAAAATTCCCTGAGGCAAGCCATGAGAATATGGGCTTCGGAAGTACAATTTTTGCTGTTAAGCCAGGTGACGGCTCAGCAAGAGAGCAGGCTGCAAGCTGCCAGAAGGTACTCGGAGGCTGGGCAAATATCGCAAACGAGTATGCTACAAAGAGATATCGTTCAAACCTTATCAACTGGGGAATGCTTCCATTCATCATTGATGAGGGAGAGCTTCCGTTCCACAATCTCGACTATATCTTCCTTCCGGGAATCAAGAAGGAAATAGAGGATGCAAAGACGGAGTTTGAGGCATATGTTGTCAAGGATGGTGAATTAAAGCCATTTACACTGAAGATGGGTGAGCTCACAGATGATGAAAGAGAGATAATATTAAAAGGATGTCTCATCAACTATAACCGTAAATAAGGAGATTTTAATCCGATGGAAGAAACCGGAAAAGCTGGTAAAAAATCAAACATTGAGATAAATGAAGATAAGGGTGCGAAGCAGAATTCGCACCCGGGGCGTGAGGAATGGCCACATCTGATCAGAATAGGTGTCATGGTATTTGTCACGTTTGCAGTCAGTATACTGTTTTTCTTTGCACTGTACAGATTTGAGGGCTTTGCAGGCATATGGAGCAAGCTGCTTGCGGCAGCAATGCCCATTATAATGGGACTTGTGCTTGCATACCTGATGAATCCTGTCATGCTGTGGCTGGAAAGATGCTTTAAAAAGCTTCTTTCCAAAAAGATGAAAAGCGAAAGCAAGCTGCGAAAGATTTCAAGAGCTCTTGCAATCACAGGCTCGGTTATTATTCTTGTAGCGATTATTTCGCTCCTCATTGCGGCTATTGTGCCTTCTGTCATAGCAAGTATATCAGGACTTATGAAGACACTGCCAAATAACGTTGCGGCATTCATCAACATGATAAAGAACGGCAATTTCGGGGACAGCAAAATAGCTGAGCTCGCGAGCACATGTTTACAGAATACAACCGACTACATTGAGAATTATGCCACAGAAAAGATAATTCCTGAGGCACAGAAGTATGTTGCACAGATTACAACCGGTGTGATTTCGGTAGTCAGAGGTTTATTCAATTTCATTATCGGAATAATCGTGATGGTCTATGTGATGAGTATTCAGGAGACTCTCGCAGGACAGAGTAAAAAGATAATATATGCTGTCTGCAAGCCAAAGACAGGCAATATCATCATTGAGACGATCAGAAAGACAAATGAGATTTTTGGAGGCTTCATAAGCGGTAAGATTATAGATTCACTGATTATAGGTGTGATTGCATATTTCGGATGTCTGATTTTAAGGATTCCATCATCGGTGCTCGTTGCAGTGATTATCGGCGTCACAAATGTGATTCCGGTATTCGGACCGTTTATCGGTGCAATTCCATCGTTACTCATAGTAGTAATTCAGAGTCCGTGGCATGCGCTTTATCTTCTGATATTTATTGTCGTGCTGCAGCAGGTGGATGGCAATATAATAGGGCCTAAGATACTTGGCTCATCTACCGGTCTTTCGACCTTCTGGGTTATGTTTGCCATACTAATCGGCGGAGGAATGTTTGGTTTTCTTGGAATGTTACTTGGTGTTCCGACCTTTGCTGTGATATACTATATTGTGAAAAGAGTTGTTAATTATGCTCTCAGGAAAAAGAAGCTTCCTGAGGACACAAGGGATTATACAAAGACAACAGGCGTAGATACAAAAAATAATAAGCTTAAATACGAGTAGGTGAAATAAGTGGATAAATACGAATACAATCTCAAGCTGGATCAGATAAAAGCCCTAAGCGCCGAGGAGGGCTATATGAGCGCAGCAGAGATTGCAGATAGCATAAATTGGAACAAAATTAAAAATGTAAATACACTCGTTAAAATCGGTGAAATCTACGAGAAGGCCGAAAGATACCAGGATGCAAGGGATATACTTTTAATGGCCTATGACCGTTCACCAATCGGCAGGATGATTATATACAGACTGGCTGAGGTCGCCATCAAGATGGGTGATTATGATGCTGCTACAGAGTATTATGATGAGTTTGTTGAGATAGCGCCTCATGATGATATGAAGTATGTATTAAGATATGCCATCAAAAAAGGGCAGGGCGCTTCATTTGATGAGCTTATCACTATTCTTGAAGAGTACAAGGATGAAGAATACACTGAGGAGTGGGCATATGAGCTTGCATATCTATACCACAAGGCCGGAAAAGCTGATAAGTGTATAGATGCCTGCGATGAGCTCATTCTGTGGTTCGGAGACGGACCATATGTGGAGCGTGCGCTGGAGCTTAAGATGCTTTATCAGCCACTTACCAAGGCTCAGGAGGAAAAGTACAGACGATTCAAGGCAGAGAAGGAAAAGCCGGCTGAGATAAAGGATACGGCTGAGGTCACAGAGATAGGTGCCATGGAGATGGTAAAGGGCGGAGAGATAGTGCATGATGACGTAACTATTCCGCAGATTACTGTAAATCAGGAGAAGTTCAATACTGTAAATTTACAGCAGGAGATTGCCAAGGGTATGCAGCAGATCATGGAGGCCAAGGGCAAGAATGAAGTTGCTGATACGATGGATACCATCAAAAAGATAGTTGAGGATATTCCTTATCTCAAGCTCGAAAAGGAGCAGGAAGAGTATGCACAGCAGCCGGAAGAGACAGAGCATATCGCTACAGATGAAGAGATAGATGGTTCACTTAAGTTGAATTTCAAGGAGCTTTTGGGTGAAGACGCTGACGGACAGATGTCTATGGTCATGAGTGAAAAGACTCAGCTTGAGCATCAGATTACAGGACAGATGTCTATACATGATGTGCTTGAAGAATGGGAAAAGACCAGACATGCGGCTGAAATTGCACTTAAAGAGGCTGAGCAGCAGAAGCTTGAGTCAGCTAAGGCAAGAGCACTTCAGGAGGCAGGAGACATCATGGAGAGACTGAATGGTGTCATTCCAAAGCTGGATGCAGGTGTCACTACGAAGGAACTTCTTGAGGAGGAGTATTTGAAGGTGCCGGTTGATATTATAGAGCAGAAAGCTGCCGTGAAGGAGCCTGAAGAAGAGCAGAAACCGGATATGCAGGAGCTTTATGCAGATGAGACTGTGGATGAAGTACAGGAGCCGCAGGAAGCACCGGAAGAGGCTATAGACGAAGTACAGGAGCCGCAGGAAGCACCGGAAGATACTATAGACGAAGCACAGGAGCCGCAGGAAGCACCGGAAGAGGCTATAGAAGAAGCTATAGAAGAAGTGCAGGAGTCACGGGAAGTACCTGAAGAGGCTGCAGATGAAGCCAGGGAACCGGTTGGAGAGCCGGAGGATATAATTATGGCAGAGGAGTCTGAGAAAGACGAGATACTCATGCAGCCGACTACCATGATGCCTGAAATAACAGATGATATGTTAAATGTCGATGATGATACATCAGATGATGAGACTTCACAGGAGAAAGAAAACGTTTCTGAGAAGAGAGATTTTGATCATGTGACATCATTTATCGAGCAGGAAATAGCCAAGATGACAGCAAAAAATCCGGGACTGGAGAAGAAGCTGGATATGGCTAAGACAAGAAAAATGCCGGATATTTCATTGCCGGAGGATTTAGACAGCGAAGAAGATGACTTGAAATTGAAAGAAACAAAACATATAAAAGAGCTTACAAGCGAACAGAAAGCTATATTTTCATATTTCATACCGGTAAAGGGTATGGAGGATCAGATCTGCAAGGCATATAATGCAGTGCTTGATCATTTCAACAGGAAAGAAAACGCATCCACAGGCAACCTTATTATACAGGGAGAGCAGGGATGCGGAAAGACAATGCTTGCTACAAGCTTTATAAAGGTATTACAAAAAGATGGTGAACAGCTTACAGGAAAGATGGGCAAGATTGATGCTGCCGCACTCAATAAAAAGGATGTGCAGCAGGTAGTCAGAAAGATAACAGGAGGCTGTCTCATCATAGAAAGAGCCGGTGACATCGACCGCAGCATAGCTGCCCAGCTATCATTTTTGATGGAGCATGATATTACAGGAACACTCTATATACTTGAGGATACATCAAAGGGTATAAAGAAGGCTCTCTCAATGGATGAGGGCTTTGCATCCAAGTTCACGGAAAAGATATCGGTCCCTATTTTTACAAATGATGAACTCGTATTGTTTGCCAAATCGTACTCTGCAGAGCTTGGGTACAAGATAGATGAGATGGCTATTCTGGCATTGCATAACAGAATCAGCAATATTGAGAGGATAGACCAGGCTACCACTCTGACAGAGGTCAAGGATATAATTGACGAGGCTATAGACAGGGAGGCTCACAGCGGACTGAAGAAGGCTATAAGTATTCTGACAGCCAGGCGATATACAGATGATGACCGAATTGTACTCAAAGAGGATCATTTCAGGGAAAAATAAATACTTATGGGGGTATATATATGTGTAATTTTACAGCAATGGATTGTTACCTGTTCGGTCAGGCAACACACTATGATATCTACAAAAAGATGGGTGCTCACTTAGCTGAGCGCAAGGGAAAAAAAGGAGTGTGCTTTGACGTCTGGGCGCCACATGCGAGGGAAGTATACGTGTTTGGTGAGTTTAACGACTGGAATGAGACCAGTCATGAGATGAAGCGTGTAGAGCCGGAAACCATGGGAGTGTATGAGCTTTTTGTACCGGGAGCGCAAAAGGGTCAGATGTATAAGTTTATTATAGTCACTGAACAGGGGGATAAGCTGTACAAGGCGGATCCATACGCAAACTACGCAGAGCTTCGTCCGGGAACAGCGTCAATCATCACAGATATCGAGCACTTCACATGGACTGACAAAGAGTGGATGGATAAGAGAGCAGCAAAGTCAGATGCTGATGTATATTCTTCACCTATGGCTATATATGAGTGCCATCCGGGCTCATGGATGAGACATCCGGGCAGGGATGATGAGGGCTTTTATACATACAGGGAGCTTGCAAAATCACTCATATCCTATGTGAAAACTATGGGATATACACATATTGAGCTTATGGGTATTTCAGAGTATCCGTTTGATGGCTCATGGGGATATCAGGTGACAGGCTACTATGCACCTACATCGAGGTATGGAAAGCCTGAGGATTTTGCATACTTTGTTGATCAGTGCCATAAAAATAATATCGGAGTAATCCTCGACTGGGTACCTGCACATTTCCCAAAGGATGCGCATGGACTTGCCAATTTCGACGGAACAGCCACATATGAGTATGCAGACCCAAGAAAGGGAGAGCATCCTGACTGGGGCACAAAGATATTTGACTACGGTAAGAATGAAGTAAAGAACTTCCTTATCGGAAGTGCATTGATGTGGATAGAAAATTACCACGTAGACGGACTCCGTGTGGATGCAGTTGCGTCAATGCTTTATCTTGACTATGGAAAGAATGACGGACAGTGGGTGCCAAACAAGTTTGGAGGAAATAAGAACCTCGAGGCAGTAGAGTTTTTCAAGCATATCAATACACTCATACTTGGAAGAAATCACGGAACTGTAATGATAGCCGAAGAGTCTACCGCATGGCCAAAGGTAACAGGCAAGGTAGAGGAAGACGGACTGAACTTCAGCTACAAATGGAACATGGGATGGATGCATGACTTCCTTGATTATATGAAGCTGGATCCATATTTCCGTAAAAATAACCACAACAAGATGACATTTGCGATGAGCTATAATGAGAGTGAGAAATATATTCTGGTACTGTCACATGATGAGGTGGTACATCTGAAGTGTTCTATGCTCAACAAAATGCCGGGCTTAGAAGGGGATAAATTCAAGAACCTCATGGCAGGATATGCATTTATGATGGGACACTGTGGAAAGAAGCTTCTTTTCATGGGACAGGAGTTTGCACAGAAGCAGGAGTGGAGTGAGGAAAGAGAACTCGACTGGTATCTGCTTGAGAATCCGGAGCATAAAAAGATCCAGAACTGGGTAAAGGAGCTGCTTCATCTCTATAGGAGAAACCGATGTCTGTATGAGCTGGATTCAAGCTGGGAAGGCTTTGAATGGATAAATGCAAACGATGCAGACAGAAGCATCTTCAGCTTTATCAGAAAGAGCAAGGATGGCAAGAATAATATGCTCTTTGTCATCAATTTCACACCGGTAGAGAGACCTGATTACAGAGTTGGAGTGCCAAAGCACAAGACATATCAGCTTGTTTTAGATAGTGAGGATCCTAAGTTTACCGGAAAAACGGTACAAGAGCCTGTAAAGAAGGCTGCAAAGGGCAGAGGCAAGGCAGCAAAACAGTCATATAAGAAGCTGGACTATAAGGCAGTCAAATCAGAGTGTGACGGCAGACCATTTTCATTTGCTTATCCACTTGCGCCTTACGGAGTTGCTGTATTTAAATACTAATATACCGGTAAACAGCAGGGTAAAGGACCGCGCCAATTTAAGGCGCGGTCTTTATTTTTGCGTATTATATGTCGATATAAAATAAAAAGATAACTATTCAGAACCACCCCCTCACATATGAGCAAAAAATATCCATAAATAAAGGCTGCAGAGATGGTATATATGCAGGGCACGGAGCAGGAAATATGCAGATAGAGAATTTGATTAATAAAAGCACAGATACGAAAAATACGGACACAAAAACCATAAATGACATGACAGCGGGTATGCGTGTGTCAGACTACATAAAGACAGACAGCAGTGACAATATGTCAAAAAAGGCGGCTGTTGTCGGTTCGTCAAATTCTGTTGATATGTCGGATACGATATATGCAAGACCACAGGCTAAAAACGAAGCCGGGAACAACGATGGCACAGATATGGCAGAAAATCTGCTAAATGACATGAATCAGACCTCAGAAAACAGGCGAAATGATATGATTGTCACTGCAAGCACCACAACGAGTGATGATTACAAAGCTGCAAAGGATGACGGATATGATGTCATTGTCACTGAGACCGACAAGATAAAAGCAGTGCTGGCAAAGGCTGGTGTAGATATATCCATATATGGAGATGATCTGAGCATGGAGCAGCTCACAGACATCACGGGAAGCCAGACTGAAGCGGCCATGCTTGTCAATCAGATGAAAGCATATGATATTCCTGCTACAGATGACAATATAAAGGCAGGTACAGATGCCATAGACCGGGCAAAGAGCATTACAAATATATCCAATGAGACAAAGGCATATCTGGTCAGAAATAACATGAATCCGACGGTTTCCAATGTATACAAGGCTACGTACAGCAGCAGTCAGGTACAAGATTACAGGCAGAAAACCAAAATGACGGAGATATCAGATGAGCTGTTTGAGGAGCTTAAGCCACAGCTTAAACAGATATTAGAGGAAGCTCATATAGACAGTAGTGATGAGAATCTGAATCAGTGCAGATGGCTGATAGATGAAGATATAGCCGTTACACCTGACAATGTGCTGCTTGCGAATCAGGTAGACTGCATCAACGCAGCAGAAGAAAATGTGAGCAGTGATTTTTATGCAAGGGCAGTGACAGAAGCACTGGCAATGGGAAAAAAGGCTACAGATGCCACTATGTCACAAGATGGTCTGACATTTGACATGGCAAAGAAAGCCTGTGATGTATTAGGTGAGGCGACCGCAGATGACATTGTCACATTAGAGTCAGATAACATACCTGTCACGATAGAGAATCTGTCAAAGCTTATAGCTGCAAGAGGCAAGGATAGTGCAGCATCGCAAGCCTCAGCGAATAAAGCTGCGGATAATCAGATTACAGACAGCCGGGAAGCAAGGCTTGTGACAGCTCAAAGAAAGCTTGAGGAAGCGAGACTTTCCATGACAGCAGAAGCCAACCTTTCACTCATAAAAAAAGGAGTTTCAATAGACACAGAGCCTATTGAACGTGTAGTGGAGCTGCTTAAGCAGCAGGAAAATAAATACTACGGAGCGCTGTTTGGTGAGAGCAGTGTAGAGGCATCTGATGATAGGGTACGTATGTACAATAATGTCTGTGATATTTTCAATCAGATGAAGCAGCAGCCGGCGTATGTACTGACCCTGGAATCCGCTGATGACACTGTGTATGAGCTGTATACAGCAGGCAAAGCAATGAAGCAGTCATTAGAAGCAGCAGCCTCAGGATATGAGACTCTTATGACATCACCGCGGGCAGATATGGGAGACAGTATATCAAAAGCATTTCAGAATGTGGATGATATACTTAAAGAGCTTCAGATAGATACATCTGAAAGCAATCGCAGGGCTGTGCGGATACTTGCGTACAATAGTACCGACATCACAGAGGACAATATAAAGCAGATAAAGTCTGTAGATGAGCAGGTGCAGAGAGCATTCAGCGATATGACACCGGCGGTGACGATTGAGATGATAAAAAGAGGCATATCACCGCTTGATATGAGCATGAGTGACATAAGTGAAACTGCCAGACGGATAAAATCAGAAAATCCTGACGAAAGGGATGAGAAATTCAGCGAGTTTCTCTGGAAGCTTGAAAAGAAAAATGAAATCTCAGAGAAGGAAAGAGACTCATATATAGGCATATACAGGCTTATTTCACAGGTGGAGCAGTCAGATGGTGCTGTGATAGGCTCACTTGTTAATCAGGGAGCAGATATTACAATGAAAAATCTGCTTACAGCGGTCCGGGTACGAGGAAAGAGTGCCATGGACTATAAGGTGGACGATACCTTTGCTGGAGTGGACAGTGTAAGCAGGGGCATTAAAATTGACTCACAGATAGAAAGCGCATATCATACAAACTGCCTAAGGGATGTGCTTGATACACTTTCACCTGAGAAAATGGAGTTTGTGCAGGATGACAGCTGGCTTGAGATGACTCCGGAGCAGCTAAGGCAGGCTGTATATGAGGCCAACGAGGATAACGCACTGTCAGAGCAATATGCCACGGAGCAGCTAAGACAGTTCAATCAGGCAGTTTCGGCGCCTGAGAACGTATATGCTTTTCTAGAGAAATATGATGTAAAAACAACCGCGGTAAACCTCATGGCTGCGTCACGGCTAATGAAAAATCCGTCAGAGGCAGTAAGAAATCTCTGGGAGCGTGGAGACAGTGCTACGGCAAGGGCTCTTTTGGATGAGACTCTCAGACGGTTTTCTGAGTCGGTCAAAAATCCAAAGGAGCTTGCGCAGGCGCAGGAAACGCTGGCTGATACAGCAGAGCATGTTATGGATTCGATGATTATAGAGGATAGGCACACCGGTTCAATAGACCTCAGACAGATGAAGCTATTATGCAGTCAGCTAAGGATAGCTTCAAATATGTCGAGACAGGAAAACTATATTGTACCAATAGAGACTGCAGACGGGGTCACAGGTATGAAGCTTAGTATAGTAAGAGGCGAGGATAAAAAGGGCATGGTTGACATATTCCTTGAGGATAAAAAATGCGGCAGAGTAGCTGCATATTTTGAGGCAAAGGAAAACTCAGTATCTGCTATGATAGTCACAGACGATGAGCAGACTAAAAAGCTGTTTGAAGATAATATCACTATGTTTGAGGCAGGAATAAGTGATGGTGAACAGCGTGTGCGCATAGATGTGGCACTGGAGCATGATATATCTGCAAAAGAGTCTAAGATGTCAGATAATGAGACTAAAAAGCAGCTTGATGGCAGCGAAAGTGTCCAGACAACCAGACTATATCACATCGCAGAGCAGTTTATTGTAAATGTCCAGAGGGTGATTGCGCAAGATAGTCTGTAACACCGATATATATTGCATGTGCCAGGTCATCCTGATAGTTTTTGTCAGTAAGAAGAAGTGTCTCAGCAGGATTACTCAAGAATCCACATTCTACGATTACGGTCGGGGATGTGGATTTTTTAAGTATAAAGTATTCTTTATTGGGCTTAATGCTTCGTGGCTTTGCGACACAAAGAGAAGTGTTTAAAGCTCCAAGAACAGAGGATGCGAGCTCTTTTCCTGCATCAGAGGCTTCATAATAGAATACCTGTGGACCGCAGCTTGAACTGTCCTCAAAGCTGTTTTGATGGATACTGATGCTGACTGCCACATTGCTTTTAGACATCAGGGCAGTTCTCTTTGTGAGATCATCTGTCTTTGGATGCTTGGAATTATCCGGGGCGAGGTCGCAGTCGGTGGTTCTGGTCATGACAACAGTAAAGCCTCTGTTTTCAAACAGCTGTTTAAGAGCCATTGCAATACTGAGGTTGACATCCTTTTCCATGACGCCGGAGGTGGAAATCTTACCGGGATCACTTCCACCATGTGCTGGTTGTAGTTTACGCAAATTGTGATATGTATTCCCCAGTATATATGGGGAGTTAGAA
>OGQO01001307.1_pt1 | contig 23232 bp, 23 predicted proteins | sample 1553241 | NCBI WGS metagenome assembly OGQO01 (sample SAMEA2579933, study PRJEB22360) | human gut metagenome | biome: human gut; feature: human-associated habitat; material: faeces | place: Denmark | collected 2008/2010
TCATGCACCCGCCTTGTAGGGACATGCCTCCGGCATGTTTCCCCACCGGCATGAATCCCTCCCTACCCGATTAATCTTTAATCTTCAATCATTAATCTTTAGTCAAAAGGTATCCTCTCCGCGAAGCGCACTGTAATCGGATTCGTCCTCCGGTGCGAAGCATGCTTCGCACGGGTCGGCTTGAATCCAGCAAGCCCTCGTCCTTCACCATTGACTCTTCACTCTTAACTCTTGCGGCGCCAGCCGCCCCATCTCCTCAAAAGCACCGGCTACACCAAGAAGAAAGACCGCTACGAAAAAGGCTCCCCCTACGCCTCCAGTAAAACCGTCTGCACCTTCTCCTCCCGCGGCAAATACAAAATCCTCTCCTTCACGAAAATCAAAAACACCTCTCCACAAAATTAGTATAATCTAATTGCATCAGTAAGAGAGACACTTAAGAATTCAACATGGTAATCAAAAATACATTGCAAGGTTATGGAGTAACTCTCAAACGTCTCACCGAAGACAAGATTGAGCTTGTCAGAGTCTGGCGCAACAATCCAAAAATCCAGCAATACATGGAATTTCGTAAAGAAATAACTCCGGAAATGCAAAAGGTATGGTTCCAGAGAATCAATAACGACCGCAACCTCTACTACATCATCAAAGTCGACGGTAAAGAAGTCGGATTAATCAATTGCCGTGATATCGATGATAAATATGAATCAGGAGAAGGAGGAATCTTCATTTGGGATGATGACTATCTAAATTCAGACCTCTCCTTCAGAGCTACATGTCTATTATATGATTATCTTTTCAACGTTATAGAACTTAGGCATATATATGGTCATGTGGTCGAAACAAACAAACGAGCTTTATCTTTTAACAAAGCGTTGGGAATAAATAAACGAATGCATATTCCCGAGGGCGACAACCGGACGTTTGAGGTAACAAAAGATACCTTTTCAAATTGCAAAGCACTAAAAATCATCAAAAAAATATATAAATAATATGGAATTATCAGATTTTGTACAGCATGTCGCTGAACAGTTTGACGACATGGATCCGGCTGAGTTCACTGCTGAGACAGAATTCAAGACACTTGACGATTGGTCTTCGCTAACTGCATTATCCATCATTGCAATGGCCGATGAGGAGTATAATGTGATTCTCAAAGGGGAGGACATTCACAATGCGATCACAGTTTCAGATCTTTTCGAAACAGTAAAATCAAAGATGTAAACTTCGGCAATTGATATATTTACATTCATTCACTCTGAGAATGTCTATATAATCAATAAAGAAATACATATAAAGTCCTTAGATGGATTTATAGTTACAATCAATAGGTCAAGTAGAGAGCAATGAGCACATGCTATAATCCAATTTCACTTTCTGGGAGGTCAATCCTGATAACTGGAGCTTCTTCCGGTATCGGAAAAGCGACTGCCATCGAATGTGCGCGGTTAGGGGCCAAAACCATTCTGGTCGGAAGAAATGAAGAAAGGCTTCATGAGTCAGCAGATGTCATCCACGACCTCAATGCAGAAGAACCAATACTTCTTTGTGGAGATATCTCACATCACGATTTCATAGATAAAATAATCTCTGAGATTAAAATTCATGAGATAAACGATATGGTGTTGTGCGCAGGCGTCACTTCGGTTCTTCCCGCATCGTTCACATCGTCTGAAAAAATTTTGGAATCAATGGACACCAACCTGCTTCCCAATGTTCAGATACTGCAGAAATCGCTAAAATCCAAAATATTGAAGAAGGGAAGTTCGGTTGTTGGAGTCACCTCAGTGTTAGGTATTGATGGCTTCATGAATGGGAACACCGCCTATGGTGTCAGCAAGGCTGCTTTTGAGTCCTATTTGAAATATTGTGCTCTCGAGTTCTCTTCAAAAAACATTCGGTTCAACAGCGTCCACCCTGGAAGCGTAGACACGCCGATGGTCAACATGTCATCTGTCACTAAGGAACAGTTGGAATCTGAGATCAGCAAGATTCCTCTCAAACGAATGGCTGACCCGACAGAAATTGCTAAACCGATTTGCTTTCTATTGTCCGATGCGGCATCTTTCATCACAGGCTCCAGTCTCATTATTGATGGCGGCCAGCATCTTAAATTTTAATCCTTCCATTAATATGACCAATCTCTTCAAGACAGAAGACGGAAGCTGGATAAGTGATGTCCAGATAAAGGATAGGCTCAGAGATATGGGAGCACATGATTGTGATGTGCTTTATATACATTCAGCCTTAAATTTCGGTTTGCCTAACATGCAGCTCAAGAACAAGGAGCTCCTGAAATGCATCCTTGACACAATTGAGGATCTTAATGTTCCTACGATTGTCATGCCGACATTCACGTTCAGTTTCTGCAATGGCAAAAACTATGATCCTGCTTCTTCAAAATCGAGAATGGGAGCGTTGAATGAATTCTTCCGTAAGCAGGAAGGCGTGATCCGCTCTAATGATCCTCTAATGTCTGTTGCGCTCAAAGGTAAGGAGACCAGACTTGCCACAGATGTCGGAACCCACTCAATAAGCGATGGCTCCACTTTCGACATGATTCATCATCAGTCGGATGTGAAGTTTCTTTTCCTGGGTCCTCGAATAGGAGACTGCCTCACGTATATGCACTACCTCGAATGGCTGTTTGATGTCGACTACAGATACATCAGGCATTTCATCGGAGAAGTCATCGACAATGGAGTCTCTAAAAGGGTTGATCAGGATCTTTTTGTTCGCTACAACGGTGTCTTCGCGAATGACGCTTCATACCGATATGAAGACTGGATGGTTGAAGAGAATGCAGCTAAACGTCAACGACTCGGGAACGGCTTCCTGTCAGTGGTAGGCGAAAAAGAGGCCACTGGCTACTATAAGAGATGCCTGGAGCTTGATCCTCACTATTTCGTAGATGTAAAAAACAATATTAAGGACAAAACTTTCAAGCTCGACCACGAAATGGTTGCTCTTTAAGATGTACAATATCAATCTAATAGAATATTTTCAGCATACCGTCTGGAAATTCGGTGGCCGCACCGCAGTCATCGACGGTGAAAGGAGGCTCTCTTTCGAAGACCTCAATCACCGCGCACTCCATCTCGGCACACTGATACACGACATGACAGGTGGAACTCGCAATGTTGTCGGTGTCTTTCTCAACAAGTCAATAGAGGCTGTGGTGTCAGACATCGCTATCTCTTATTCGGGCAACGCCTATATGAATCTCGATGTGAAGAACCCTGCTGAACGGCTCAATAATATCCTCACACTGATTCAGCCTGGATGCATCATAACGGACGGCAAGAACAAGGACAAAATATCTCAGATATATGATGACTCAAAAATCATAAATATCGATGAGATAGAATGGGCAAACGCTATACAGTCAATCTCAGTGGATTACTGGAAAGAGTTGATTGATACTGATATCTACTGCGTCATCAATACTTCCGGATCTACTGGCACTCCAAAAGCCGTGGCACTGAATCACCGGAGCTTCATTGACTTCTTTGAGCAGACTGTGCCGATGTATGGTTTCAATGAGAAGGACAATATCGGCTCCCTGTCTCCTATCATCTTTGATATATGGAGCTATGAACTGACTCTGCTGATGGGTGTGGGTGCGACAATAACGGTGCTCCCCGACAGTCTTGCCTCTTTCCCCGTCCGCATTCTCCAATTAATGGAGAAGCAGGCTGTGACCTACATCTTCTGGGTACCCACCATTATGGTTAACATCGCCAATATGGGGCTGCTTGAAAAGACACAGCTCCCATCATTGAGGCTTGTCTGGTTTGCGGGTGAGGTTTTCCCAACGAAACAGTTCAATGTGTGGAAACACTCACTTCCTCATGTCAGGTTCTCAAACTACTACGGTCCCATTGAGATCACTCTCGACTGTATATTCTATGATATCGATACCGAGATTCCGGATGATAAACCATTGCCGATAGGCAGACCTTTCCGCAACACCGGAATACTTCTTCTCGACAGTGAAGACAAACTGGTGATCGAACCAAATACCGATGGCGAGATTTGCGTAAGAGGTTCATCTCTTGCTTTGGGCTATTACAATAATGCGGAGAAGACATCGGCGGCTTTTGTACAGAATCCGTTGAATTCTCATTATCCGGAAACCATCTATCGCACCGGCGATATCGCATACTATAATGAGGATGGCCTCATAGTTTTCAAAGGACGAAAAGATACCCTTATCAAACACATGGGTTATCGCATCGAGCTGGGTGAGATTGAGCACGTTATCATCAATACACTCAAGATTGTATCCAATGGATGCGTTGTCTACAATTCCCAGAAGAAGGAGATAACTCTGTTCTATGAAGCCGACTCCGAGATTTCTCCAGCAGATTTCCGCAAGAGAATAGGGCAGTCACTTCCACGCTACATGGTGCCTGTTGTCTTCCATTATCTGGATGAGATGAAACGCAATCCCAATGGGAAGATCGACAGAGCCTACTATAATTCCCTTGTGAAATAATTCATGAAGAGAATAGAAGTCAATTCCTTTGCAGAGCTCAATTCCTTAATCGGAGACTTCAAGCACCAATGGAGGAGCAATGGTTTCAGTAGGCCGTTGAGCAATTTCTTCCCTAATCCTGCTGTAAATAGCGAATGGATTGAAGACTGTGCCATTGATGTGTTCATATCCGATGATGGTTGTTTGCTATTAGTTCATCACACCGAATTCGTCGATGAAATTTACTATGTAGCCGTTTCGGAATCCACAATAGTCAAAGCCATCGATAAGTTAAAGTCAGATTTCAATCGACCTGTCATCGTCGAGCAAATATCAAAAGGTGAACCTTTACAGATTCTGACTCCGTCTCGTTGTCTGATGAGGCTGTCACATGTCGGCAAACCATCGGTAATTGGCAATATTATTAATGAGGTTGAAAGAGCTGATAAAGAAGGAGCAAAGAAGGTAAAAGAGATTCTGTGCGCTGAATTCGACCCAATCACGGACAGGATACCCTCCGATTCAGATTTCAAACGATTTGTAGACAACGGCGATATCCTTGTTATAAAGGATTCACCCAACATTACCGGCTTTTTGATTTATGAATTGGCCGGACAATCAATTCACCTCCGTTATTGGTGGACCAATCCCTTATATCGAGGCAAAGGTGTCGGTGGCAAACTTCTGAAAGAGTTTTTCAGAATAGGACAGAATACTTCCCGTCAGTATCTTTGGGTTGACGAGACCAATGACCTCGCATTACCGTGCTATCTACATTATGGATTCTCGCCCGAAGGACTGAAAGACTATATACAAACATACATCCCCTGAATATGAAAGAAAAGATATATGAAATATTGACTGGTATTAGACCGGAATATGATTTCAAGTCTTCAAATAATTATATTGAAGATGGAATGCTCGACTCTTTCGATATAGTCACTCTTGTGACTGAGCTGGAAGATGCATTTGGCATTTCAATCGATGGAGAGCAGGTGGTTCCTGAAAATTTCTCTACCATCGACGGTATTATAAATCTTGTTGAAACCAGCGAGAAGATCTAATGAATCTTAAGTTCAATCATTGCAGGATTTCTGGTATCCTGACGATAGTTCCCGAGAACGAGAGTCTGTTTGATGACGAGATTCAGAATTATGAATTCTCGCCGGAGACATCCCTCAAGCTCAAGGAAACTATGGGTTATAATAAGCATCGGATAGCATTGCCGGGCTCTACAATAACCGATTATTCTCTTTATGGACTCGAGTATCTGAAATCACACAATCTTATTGACCCTGATGAGATTGACGCTCTTCTTGTTGTCGGCTCACAAATGGACTATATCCTTCCTCCGACATCAAATGTAATTCAGGGCAAATACGGATTTAAAGAAGATTGTATCTGCCTCGACATCACTCAGGCATGCGCCGGTTTTGAAGTCGGATTGATACAGGCATTCATGATGCTTCAGCAGGAGTCAATCAATAAGATTGTTCTCATCAATGCAGATATGCTGAGCCTTAAAGTCTCGAAAAGAGATAGAAACAGCTATCCATTGATAGGCGACGGCGTAGCGATTACATTAATTGAGAAATCAGAAGATGACTCAAAAATCTTCGCCAACATAAAGATGGATGGCAAAGGGGCATTCGCTATACAGATACCGGCAGGTGGGTTGGCAAAACTACCAGACGAGACTACAAGAGTTGAGAAAAAAGACGAATTCGGCAACTGGAGATCCGAAGAGCACATGGTAATGAAAGGCGACGAAGTCTTCATGTTCGCCCAGAGGAAAGTTCCTCCAATGATTGAGAGCCTTCTTGCATACAGTGGCTACTCCCGAGAAGAAGTAGACTTCTATATGTTCCATCAGCCCAATAGATTCATGTTGAAGAAAATAGCCCGCAAGTTGAAGATTGATGAATCGAAGCTGCCGATGAATATTGTTGAGAATTTCGGAAATTCAAGCGGGGTAACGGTTCCTCTCGACATCTGCTATAATATAGGAGACAACTTGCTTGACAATGAATATAAGCTCTGCATGGCTGGATTTGGAGGTGGCTTGACATGGTCATCAATTTTGATGAATGTCGGTCCTTTGTCGATTTGTAAAATCATCGAATTTCCAAACAGAATTGGTGGTTAATTCTCACGTCAACTCGCTGTTTGGATCAGTATCCTATAGAATCGGGAATTTGCTTATCGATCCTGGAGACGAGTGGTATGGGATGGATAGCGTTGAAGCAATACTCATGACTCATGCCCATTTCGATCACATATACGGATTGAACCATGTGATTGAGAAGAATCCAATGGCAAAGGTTTATACAAATGCTATTGGAGCAGAAATGCTGGTTGACTCGAGAAAGAATCTTTCAAAGTATCACGAAAACCCATTTACATTCGACAAGCCACAAAATATAGTTATTGTCAACGACAATGACGAAATTGAATTTACAGACGGCATTAAAACAAAAGCCATGTTCACACCTGGGCACAATCCGAGTTGCACAACATGGCTCATTGGAGACAATCTTTTTACCGGCGATTCCTATATACCAGGTATCAAGACTGTGACAAATTTACCTGGTGCAGATAAGAAACAAGCTCTCGAATCAGAAGCTAAACTGAAAAGACTCGGAGAACGATATCAGATATTTCCAGGTCATTACATAGAATCATAATTAATACAAATGATACCCTTTAACAAACCTTTCCTAACTGGAAAGGAAGCCCATTATATCTATAAGGCTGTTTACGACGGCAAGTTATCCGGTAATGGCGAGTTTACCAAGAAATGTCAGAAGTTCTTCGAGGACCACTACGGATTCAAGAAGGCACTGATGACGACTTCCTGTACCGATGCACTCGAGATGGCCGCTATCCTTTGCGACATCAAGCCCGGTGATGAGATTATCGCTCCAAGCTATACTTTCGTCTCTACCGTGCTTGCATTCGTAAGACAGGGTGCGAGGATTGTCTTCTGCGACAGTTGCAAGGACAATCCCAATATAGACCCTGACAAGATCGAGGCGCTCATTACCGATAGAACAAAGGTGATTGTTCCTGTGCATTATGCCGGTGTGGCATGCGACATGGACAAGATCATGGACATTGCCAATCGTCACAATCTTCTTGTAGTAGAGGATGCTGCCCAGTCCATTGACTCCTACTATAAGGGTAAGGCACTCGGCTCGATTGGTCATCTCGGATGCTTCTCTTTCCATGAGACGAAGAACATCATTGCCGGCGAGGGTGGTCTCCTTACCATCAATGACGAGAGGTTCATCCGTCGCTCAGAGATTATCTGGGAAAAGGGCACCAACCGCTCGGAGTTCTTCCGTGGAGAGGTCAACAAATATGGATGGGTCGACACTGGTTCCTCGTTCCTGCCTTCGGAATTGATTTCCGCATTCCTGTGGGCTCAGATTGAGAACATGGACATGATTCAGACACGCCGCAAGGAAATCTGGGAGCAATATTATCAGGGATTGAAGCCTCTTGCTGAGAAAGGCAACATCCAGCTGCCAGACATCCCGGACTATGCCACCAACAACGCCCACATGTTCTATATTGTGTGCCGCAACCTCTCCGAGCGCTCCGCTCTGATCAAATACCTCAAAGAGCACGACATATTGTCCGTCTTCCATTATCTCAGCCTCCACAAAAGCATCTTCTACACAACCCATCAAGATTCTCGTCCCAATAACTGCCAGAAGATAGAAATGGTTGGAGACGAGCTTCAAGTTGTGGGCCTCGACCTCCCCAACTGTGACCATTTCGCGGACTGCCTCGTCCGGCTCCCACTCTTCTATGAGCTCTCCGACAAGGAAGTCAAATATATTCTTGACCACATCCATGCCTTCTTTGAAGGAAAGATTTGAGTGCATCTTGCAGGATGCCAATGGTTACATGGCCTATCGCAACAAGGTTTACAGTCTTGAATGCAACTGGCCAAAATCCCGGCTGAAACAAATCGCATATGCAATCAGACTATTCAAGTCAAACTGCAATGGTTTCAGAGACCTGACATATTATAGATTAGGGACGTCAAGAATAACAAGGTTATTGAGCATTCTTTTCAAAAAGACACCAAATTTGGTGCTTGATTGCGGCAAGATAGAAAAAAGAGGATGCATGTTCCATCATGCGTTCTCCTCTTATATTAATGCTGAACAAGTTGGTTTCGGTTGTTCCTTCCGTAATAATACAACAGTCGGAAATAAATTAGTCAATGGAAAGTTGTGTAGACCGGTTTTTAAAGACCATGTTTTTGTAGGACCTAACAGTGTAATAATCGGAGACATAACAATTGGTGAGCATTCGATTATAGCGCCTGGTTCCGTTGTAGTGAAAGATGTACCTCCCTATGCTGTTGTAGGAGGGAATCCTGCCAAAGTCATCAAAGTTTTACCTCATAATGAAGCTGCATCTTCTTTGGGATGAAAAGATAGTCAAAAGGATAATCAAGACTTTTGACACGGTTTTCCCGGACAACAATATCTATATTATCTGGAAAAACGATAATCACATCAATCAGGATTTAGAAAACAGAGAAGATGTATATTATATCCAGGGCAATAATGATAAGAAAATCTCTGAGATTGATTTTCCAAGTATAGATAAAGTAATCGTTCATGCGCTTGATAATCAGAAAATAGATTTCATTGAGTCCTATTTGAACAGAGATTTACCTGTGTATTGGTTGTTATGGGGCGCTGAAATTTATAACGATTTACTTTATAACAGAGGTTTTCCTGTTTATGCTGACTATAGTGGTGTTAAAACAATCAAATCCAGAATTGGACACCTGATTAAACGATTGGGCTACCTTGCGCCACAGAACAAGAGAGTTATGCGGTTTATTCGAGACAATAACGTCTTGATGCTATGCTGCAACGAAGAATACGACATATTTCGTCGATACTTCCCTAAATATACCAAGAATCTTAAGAATATCGATTCCTTTTTCTACTATCCCATAGACGAGATTTTAGGCGAGGAGCTTTCTGACAAGACAGCACATGGCAATGTCATAATGTTAGGAAATTCTGGTTCTTTCACCAACAATCATGAATATGTCTTCAAGCATTTGAAAGACATAGACCTTCGTAACAAGATTATAGTCGCTCCATTAAATTACAATGGCACTTTAGAATATCGGAATTTCATCAATGCGAAAGGGAAGGAGCTGTTCGGAAAAAGTTTCACCGGTCTCATGGAGTTCCTGACACTTGCGGATTATAATAAACTCTTATTGAAGGCCGAGGTTGCGCTGTTTGGCAACTGGCGACAGGAAGCAGTGGGAAATATTGTCATTGAACTGTATCTCGGATCTAAGGTGTTTCTGTCAAGGAAATCTCCGTTGTTGAAGCATTACAGCTCTTTAGGTCTGACGATATTTGAATTGGAAGGTATAACCGAGGAAGAACTTCACACACCACTTCCTGAGGATATTAAGAAAAAAAACCGTGACATCCTGTTTTCAGTACTTAACTGGGATAGGCTTCAGAAAGTAACTAAAGAAATTTTCGGGTAACTGAACATGGCTGAACCATCATTCAGGAAAGATCTTAAGACTGGCTTTATTTATACAGCAGCTGCAAAATATTCCGGGATAATCATATCCCTGATAGTATCTGCAATTCTTTCGCGACTTTTGCCTCCTGAAGATTTCGGTACTATTGCTGTGGCGATGGTATTCATCGTGTTTTTCAGCATTTTCAGCGACATGGGTATCAGCTCTGCCATTATCCAGAAAAGGAATCTATCAAAAGAAGAGCATGACGCCATATTCACGTTCACAGTATATGTAAGTTTAATTCTATCAGTAGGGTTCTTTGTTTCCTCATGGCTCATAGCCCGGATATATGACACTCCCCAGTTAACACCTATTTGCCAAATACTCTCACTGAACATCCTCTTTGCAACGATTACCATTGTTCCCAATGGCCTGCTGCTCAGAGACAAGATGTTTAAATATATTGGCATCCGCACTTTGAGCGTCCAATTTGTATTGGCAATAGTCTCGATAATTGCAGCACTATCAGGCGCCGGAATTTATGCCTTGCTGATTAACCCGGTCGGCAGTTCTATCTTGGTGTTCTTCCTATCCTATTGGAAATTCCCATTGCATCTTTATAAAGGGAACTGTCTTCATGCGATAAAGAAGATAGCATCATATTCTGCCTACACATTCGGTTTCTCTCTTATAACCTACTTCACAAGGAATCTTGACAAGCTAATGATTGGAAAGGTCTTCGGCATGAGCCCACTTGGATACTATGAGAAATCATATCGACTGATGCTCCTGCCGGTTCAAAACCTCACTCACGTGATAACTCCCGTGCTACATCCAGCATTGGCAGATTACCAAAGCGACCTCAAAAGTCAGACATATAAATATCTTCATCTTATAAAGATTCTCGCAATTATTGGGTTTCCAATATCGGCATATTTATTCTTTTCAGCAAGAGAGCTTATATTGTTGATATTTGGTAATCAATGGGAACCTGCAGTGCCGGTCTTCAAAATTTTAGCTTTGACCGTTGGACTTCAGATATGTGGAGCTACTTCCGGATCCTTCTATCAGGCGGCCAATAAAACCAAAGGGATGTTTTATCTTGGAATAGCGAATACAATTATCAGTATTACTGGATTGTTTATTGGCATCTATGTCCTTAAAACAATAGAAGGTGTTGCCTGGATGTGGGTGGCAACTTCTTTTGTTGGTCTCTGGAACAATTGGTATTTTGCATCAATAACACATATCCCTGTTATCGATACATTCAAGCCATATTTTCCTGGTCTGATTACAACAGCTGCTGTTACAGTGATACTACGGCCGATAAACGCCCTGTCACCCAGTTCTGAAATAATAATTCTACTTATCAACACGGCCATCACTGGCTTGATAATCCTTCTCTCGATCCAACATTTCAAAATCCTCGACCTCAAATCCCGCCTCCTCAGATTAACAACTCTAATAAAATATAAGAATTCTAAATAAAGCTGATTATAACGATAATAAACTGTGGATAATTTCAAAATTGCAGTCATAGGATTGGGATATGTCGGTTTGCCTCTTGCCCGACTGTTTTCAACCAAATATCCGACTGTCGGTTTCGATTTAAACAAGAATCGAGTCGATGAACTTATGAAGGGTCATGACGCTACTCTGGAGGTCGATGACACGCTTCTAAAAGAGGCCATTTCTAAGAACGGTTTCAAATGCACATCAAATCTGGAGGATATAAAGGAGTGCAACTTCTATGTTGTGGCAGTGCCTACTCCTGTCGACCACAATAATCATCCAGATCTAACTCCACTTGTTGGTGCGAGCAAGACAGTTGGCTCAGTCATTTCAAAAGGTGATATTGTAGTCTATGAATCCACTGTATATCCTGGAGTGACTGAAGAAGAATGTCTACCTGTTGTAGAACAGACTTCTGGTCTGAAATATAACAAGGATTTCTTTGCCGGCTATTCACCGGAAAGAATAAATCCGGGTGACAAGGAGCATACAGTGGAGAAAATCAGAAAAGTCACTTCCGGATCGACTCCCGAGATTGCCGAGATCGTTGACAGGGTATACAACTCTGTACTGATAAATGGGACTCACAAGGCGCCATCAATCAGAGTCGCCGAAGCATCGAAAATCATTGAGAATTCCCAGCGTGATGTAAACATTGCGTTTATGAATGAATTAGCAAAAATATTCAACGCCATGGGAATCGATACCACTGACGTGATAGAGGCAGCAGCATCGAAATGGAATTTCATCAAGCTGAAACCGGGACTCGTAGGGGGCCACTGTATTTCTGTTGATCCATATTACCTTATTCAAAAAGCGCAGGTGTATGGTGTGCTCCCTCGAGTCATGTTCTCGGCAAGAAGACTTAATGACGGTATGGGAGCATACGTTGCCAATCAGGTCTTCAAGCTGATGAATAAGAAAGGTGTTCTTGTTAAAGATTCCAGAATTCTCATTCTGGGAATCACTTTCAAAGAGAACTGCCCGGACATACGCAATACAAAAATCATCGACATCTACCACACTCTTCAGGAATATACCCCAAATATCACTGTGTACGACCCATGGGCAGACGCATCTCACGTGAAGAGTGAATATGGCATTGAGATTATCAACAACAACCTGAAATCAATGCGTGGTCAATTCGACGCTGTTATTATGGCAGTGGCCCACAATCGGTTCAAAGACCTTAATATCAGAAGTTTCTTGTCTGATTCAGAAAAGGGTGTTGTTTATGATGTAAAATCATTCCTGCCTGTTGAGCAGATTGACGGAAGACTGTAACACGGAGAATAGCATGTCGTACTTAGAAGATAGGGTATCTATAATCGCTCCTGTATTCAATACCTCAAAATATCTTGAAGAATTCATCCAGAGCATAATCGGTCAAAGCTACAAGAACTGGGAATTACTCTTGATTGATGATGGTTCTACTGATAACAGTGCGTCAATCTGTAAACGATACGCTCAGAAAGATTCAAGGATCTCGCTGATGAGACGACCTGAATCAAGAGAAAAAGGGGCTCAGACATGCAGAAACATAGGACTCGAAAACGCAAAAGGGTATTATGTCATATTTTATGATTCAGACGACATTATCGCTGATTACGCATTAGAGCAAAGAGTTAGGTATATGCAGCAAAATCCAGATCTGGATTTTGCTGTATTCCCTTTGCTCGGCTTCCGTGATTCCATAAACAATGGATTTGAATTACTACTCGGACACGGTAAAAAACCGACACTGGATGAATTCGTTGGATATGCACCTCCACCATTTGTGGTCGTCACAAATATATATAAACGCTCATCCCTTATAGACAATAACCTATTGTGGGATGTGAATCTGAAATCCCTTCAAGACTCACACTATAATATAACAGCTATAACCGCTGGACTGAAATTTGAGTATTCAAACGCAAAGCCAGACTATTTCTATCGCCTGTCATCAACCAATTCAATCTCAAAAAAATTATCTTCTAAAGAACATCAACAATCCCGGCTGTATTATTATAACGACATTATTAGAAAAACAGATGGTCTAATTACAAATTCCTCAAAGAAATTCTTTGCCAATTTTATTATACGAGAATATGTTTTCAACAGGAAATCGGCAATATTAAGAGAATATTTGTATTATACCAATATTCCAATCTCTTCGACCAACAAATTTAAAATACGCATAATATCAAAATTAGGCAATGCACGAATAAAGAAGTACTTGTATATTATATTATGCCCATTATTTGAGGGGTTATATAGAGTTAGGATGAGAAACTATTACAAAAGAATAATATTCAATCAACACAAGCTTCGTTAAATAAATCATATAGTCAAATAATGCGATACTATCATCTATGTATCTGATTGCATCGTCTGAAATGTGCTATTGAGTTATATTTTGCCAGTGATATGCGAAAAACATTTAATGCGGCAAAAACGCAATTACATAGAGTATCTTATGTATTAGGATATCTGTATTATCATTGTTCTTTTAATTCCTTTAAACAAGGAGAAACATCATTTTTCCGGAAATTGAAGGATTTGATGTATAGTTCCATTCAATCAAAAAGACTAAATTCAAATGAATGCTGGGTTGGGTATCCTGTTAATAAGATATTGGGATGTAAATACATTACAGTAGGTAAAGGAACAAGATTCGGCAAATATTTAGTATTGACAGCATGGGATAAATTCCATACATATAATGGAATAATTAAAAGCTATAATCCTTCGATTAACATTGGAAGCAATTGTAATTTCGGAGATTACCTGCATATTACGTGTATCAATAAAATACAAATCGGCAATTATGTTTTAACAGGTCGTTGGGTAACGATAACTGATAACAGTCATGGCACAAGCGATTACGCTAATCTTCAAATACCACCCAATTTGAGGACATTATCTTCAAAAGGACCAGTAATCATTGAAGATGATGTTTGGATTGGAGATAAAGCGACTATTCTTCCTGGCGTGACTATAGGTAAAGGCTCTGTCATAGCTGCAAATTCTGTAGTGACTAAAGATGTTCCATCATATTGTATCGTAGGTGGCAATCCGGCAAAAATAATCAAAAAGATTTCAGAAAATGAAAACCCCTAAGATAATTCCACTATATTTGCCTCAATTTCATCAGATACCTGAAAATGATAAATGGTGGGGGAAAGGTTTCACAGAGTGGGTCAATGTTAGAAATGCAAAGAAATTAAAGGATAATCATAATCAACCAAGGATTCCACTCGATAATAATTATTATGATTTGTTAAATATCGATACTCTGAAATGGCAATGCAAGATTGCAAGAGAGCATGGGATTTATGGATTCGCTATTTACCATTACTGGTTTAATGGTAAGATGCTTCTTGAAAAACCCATGCAAATTCTATTGGAGCATCCAGATATTGATATAAATTACTGCATCTCATGGGCCAATCATGATTGGACTGATGCGTGGAAATGTAAAGGCGGAATCCCTAAAATATTGATTACGCATGATTATAAAGATGAAAATGACTGGGAGTCTCATTTTCTATATTTCATGAAATTCTTCAAGGACTCTCGATATATGATAGAAGATAATAAGCCATTGCTTATTATCTACTTCCCGCACTTAATACCAAATCTAAACGAAATGCTCGATTACTGGACAAAACGAGCACGCGAAAGCGGGTTTAATGGGATAGAATACATATACCAAAGCGCACAATCATGCTTCAATGATAATTGGGATAGAAGCAAATTCAGTCATGGAATGCAATTTCATCCTGCATACGTGCAATATGCTAATGAAAGCAAAGGTAAGATGTTTCTATATAAGAAACTAATTCCTGTGTTATCTAAAATTAAAAGGAATTTAGGAATTAAAAAGTCATTCATACAGAAGGAACACTTAAAAATCGATAGAGATTATGACGAGGATTGGCAAAATATACTAAGATTGAAACCATCCGGGAATTGCAATATTCCATGCGCAATGGTTGATTGGGACAATACCCCACGAAAAGGCAAGAATGGATGGTATTATTCAAATGCGAGTCCTGCCAAGTTTAAGAAATACTTTAGGCAATTAGTACTCAAATGCATAAATGAATATAAATCAGACAAAATATTTGTATTCGCATGGAATGAATGGGCTGAAGGAGGATATCTTGAGCCAGACACTAAGTTTGGATACGGTTATCTAGAAAGCATATCAGAAGTGCTTGAAGAATATAAAAGAAATGAAACATATAATAGGACATGAAAGAGCGAAGATTCTCAAGAAGAATATTTTTGTTGATCTTATAGGGATGGAGATTATATGGATTCGACATCGATAATCAATAATAATAAATATTAGCAGGATATTATATTTGATGGATAATAGAGCACTGTTCATATCAAGAGACTTTGACTCAATTCGAGATGGTGGATCAATTGTGGCTGAGAGAAATTATAATCTAGTCAAGGAATACTCAAGGAATGGCGCTGTAGCTATCAAAATTGCTAAACCAGACAAAATCACACTTCTTAAAAACAGTATCTTCAAAGAAGCACATGGTTTCACAAAACATATTTTGCAAAAGATTGATTATAACATCGGAGGAATAGAATATATTTGGTTAGATGGCTCTTTGTACGGGACCCTGGCTAAAATAATAAAACAAAAATATCGGACGAAAATAATTACATTTTTTCATAACGTAGAAAGAATATATGCTGAGCAGAATAGACAATCTCTACTCCATGATTATTTCTCAAAACGATTAGCCATAGAAAATGAGAATAATGCTATCAAATATTCTGATTTATTAATAGCTATTAACGAAAGAGATGCCGAACTAATAGAACGCATTTATAACGCCAATGTTGATTATATTCTCAAAACTTCTTTCAATTCTATTCCCCAAGATAAGCTGCTACCTACAAAAGCAATCGAACACGATTCCTATATATTATTTGTTGGATCAAACTTCTTTGCTAATGTAGAAGGAATCGAATGGTTTATATGTGAAGTTGCTCCTTACATTAATGAAACAATAAAGATTGCTGGTTCGATATGTGATTATTTTAATAAGTCTAATTTACCAGCAAATGTCCATATGGTTGGTTTTGCTGAAGACCTTGATGATATATATCGTAATGCCTCAGCTGTAATCTCTCCCATATTCTCTGGATCAGGAATGAAGACTAAGACGGTGGAAGCACTTAGATACGGGAAAACCATCATAGGTACAAAAGAAGCATTTGAAGGCATAGATTTCTCGCATTATCCTGATAGCTGCATATTATGCCAACAGGCCTCAGATTATATAAAGGCTATTAATGATGGAATTTATCATAAATATTTAAATACTAATTCTTTGGCCATATTTGAAAGTAATTACTCCAACAGGGTAATCGCAAAAAATCTATTTTCATATTTAGATTCTGTCATATAATGATTTTCTGGCTGTTCTTCCACCTCGTCATTATATTTTTTGGATTACCCACCAAAATTAATAACAGAAAATTCGGAAAATCTCTGCTGATTATAGTTTTTGTATATATTATCGCGATATCGTCGATTAGATATGATATTGGATTTGACTACGGGACATACTACAGAAGTATCCATCCATATATAGATAACAGCGTTTTAGATACGTGGGAACCACTAAATAGGCTTATATTTATTTTCTGCGCTCGTATTAATTGTATACCATTAGTATTTGTCGTCTATTCCGTATTAACGTACGTAATCGCTTTTTACAGCATATATAAGTATTCAAAGGATGCTTTCATAGGTCTTCTTGTATATATAGCCTTTTTCTATCTTACTACGTTGAGTTCTATCAGACAAGGCTTAGCTCTTAGCATTATATTATTAGCCACTGGCATATATATATATGGTACAAAACGCAGATTCTTGCAATTTGCGAGTTTATGTGTAATAGCTTCATTCTTCCATTATTCCGCAATTATATGTTTGTTTATTCCTTTATTGTTTAATTTACAAAATCTAAAATCTATACTTATTATAGATGTCGCTATATATACATTCTTGTCTGCTCTCATCACACTTACCGTAACATTTATTATTCCTCAATATGCCACCTATCTACTATCTTTGAACGATTTTGAGGGTGGAGGATTGATTACGATATTTTATACATTATTTGTTTGTCTATGTATTTATACTGTTTACAAGAGTTATCATCTAAGAAAGCTGCCATATGAACTCCGTACAATAGCCATTATCATAATAGGTGTTATAATCCCATACATCATGGGTACACATATTGGTGGAAGAATATCTATGTATTTTTTAGTTCCTTTGGTTTATCTCGTGCCTGTAATATTCAAGAAAAAGTTTCAATATAAGATTTTAGTTCCTCTTTTATGCTGTTTTTTCATGTTTTACATCTATACGGACTCTAAAAACACATATAAGAGCTCATATACACCATATCAGACGATCTTTGATATTGACAATAATAATCCTAAATGGAAATAGATTACATGGTTTCTATCATTATGCCTTGTCATAATGCGTCTGACAGTATATCCGATTCCATAGAATCTGTCTTGAGTCAGACTTATGAAAATTGGGAATTGATTATTGTCGATGACTGTTCTTCTGACGATTCTAAACTGATTATTAATGCATATACAGAGCAAGATAAGCGAATCAAATATTTCAGAACTGACATGCCGTCGGGTTCGCCATCTTTACCAAGAAATATAGGCATTGATAAGTCTATTGGAAACTATATAGCTTTTCTCGACAGCGATGACTTATGGTTACCTCATAAATTGGAACAGCAGATCAGTTATATTAAAAATAAGAATGTAAAATTTGTTTATTCATATTATGAAAAGATAACTCATGATGGAGTTAGAACAAACAGAGTTGTTAGGACCAATACAAAGACAACTTATGAATCATTGCTAAAGTCAAATTCCATTCCCTGCCTTACGGCTCTTCTTAGTAAATCTATGATTGGCAGCACAAGATTTAGAAATATACCACAGGAAGATTTCTGCTTTTGGCTCGATATCCTAAGCAAGGGAGGCATTGCATATAGTATTGAGGAAAACACGGCCCTATACAGAGTTTCTGATAATTCAAGATCTGCTAACAAATTGGCAATGTTCCTTGGATATTGGAATGTAATCAGGAATCAACAACACATAAACCTGTTGAAATCATCATATTGCATGCTTACATATACCGTTTTAGGTATCCTCAAATATTTGAAATAAGATGAAAATAGCTTTGATTGGTGCCAGTGGTTTCATTGGCACCAGACTTCTTGGGCTTCTTAGCGAGGAGCCTTCTAAATATGACTGCAAGAACATCGATCTGCTCCCTTCGCATTTCTTCAATGAAGTGTCGGTAATAGGTGATGTCCGGGAGCAAGCTCAGATGGACCGTGAGCTAAAGGGTGCGGATGTTGTTGTGCTTCTTGCTGCACAGCACCGTGATGACGTATCACCAGTATCTTTATATTATGATACCAATGTCGGTGGCATGGAGGTGACGCTGAAAGCTATGGAGAAGAATGGCTGCAAGAGAATCATCTTCTTCTCTTCTGTGGCTGTCTACGGCCTCAACAAGAAAAATCCGAATGAGAGCCATCCTGCTGACCCCTTCAACCACTACGGCAAGTCGAAGTGGCAGGCGGAGGAAGTGCTCCAGAAGTGGTATGAGTCACATCCGGATTGGAATATCAATATCATTCGACCCACTGTGGTGTTCGGAGAAAGGAACCGTGGGAATGTCTACAATCTGCTCAAACAGATTTCCTCAGGTCGTTTCCTGATGGTCGGCAAGGGCGAGAACAAGAAGTCGATGGCGTATGTCGGTAATATCGTGGCTTTCGTGAAGTTCCTTATCGACAACAAAACGACCGACTACAATGTCTACAACTATATCGACAAACCGGACAACAACATGAACCAGCTCGTTTCGCATGTCAGCAAAGTGCTCAACAAGCATATTCCAGCCACACACTATCCCTACTGGCTCGGCATGCTCGGTGGCTACGGCTTCGACCTGCTGGCTAAGATAACCGGCAAGAAGCTGACTATCTCGTCAGTCCGCGTTAAAAAATTCTGCGCAACGACGGAGTTTGATTCGTCGAAGATGCTCAGTAGCGGTTTCAAACCGCCATACACCCTTGATGAAGGTCTTGCCCGCACTCTCGAGTTTGAGTTTGTCCATCCGCGTCCAGATGATATCACCTTCAAGACCGAATAATCATATTTACAATATCCAAGAACCGGAGGGCCGATTTCCTGCGATGCCGAGACCGCACATAGGCATCCCCGAAGTCGGTCCTTCTATATCTTGACGAAATATATAAACCGGTAACACAAGATACGGAATACGATGATATAGGATTCCGGTGGACTCAGCTACGCCACTGGAAGACCGGTGGAGCCGAGGCGGTGGATGGACCGGCAAGTACGCATCCACGCCTCGGTTTCGCTTTTTATAATCATCTGCTCCACCCCCGCCATCCCTGCGTTCCTGAGTACACACTTCCTGAATACCGAGTACTGGGACGTAAATTTGGAATTTATAATATTTTTTCCTAATTTTGGTTTTCATTTCCAGATACTCGTATTCCAAACTCAACATGAAAATCCATTGAATATTAATTAAGTATAATGATAATGGCAACTGACAGCACAGATATAAACGGCAAGAAATTCATTGACCAACTTCTGGCTGATGGAGAACGTGTCACTCTTGAATGTAAAAGAGCAAGAAAAGACGTGCCCCATTCATTGTGGGAAACTTACTCCGCGTTTGCCAATACAGATAGCGGTACAATAATTCTTGGTGTAGACGAGAATGTGGAGGAGAAGGACATCTCTAAACGTTTCACTATTATTGGTGTCGAAGATGCCGCAAAACTTCGCAAGGATATTTGGAACACACTCAATAGTCGCGAAAAGGTGAGCGCTAATCTGCTTAGAGACGACGACGTCCAGACTCCTTCATACGACGGAAAAAATATTGTCGTCATTAATGTACCTCGTGCCTCCTATGAAGAACGTCCGGTATATATCAACAATAACCTCATGCGTGGCACCTATCGTCGTCGATATGAGGGAGATTATCATTGCCCGGAGCCTATTATACGAATGATGGTGCGCGATGCCTACGATGACGGTAATGACCGTATGTTTCTCGAACATTATTCAATGGAAGATATCGATATTCCATCGCTTGAGGCATACAGGAATATGTTTCGAGTGACAAATCCCGATCATGTTTGGAACAGTTTGGGCCATAAGGAATTCCTAAAACAACTCGGAGGGTATACGCTTGATCGTGCCACCGGAAAGGAAGGCCTTACCTTGGCCGGTCTTCTGATGTTCGGCAAAGGGCTGCCGATTCGTGAACGGTTTGACAACCTCCGAATGGATTATATAGACAAATCCAACCTTGTCGGCGACCAGCGTTATAGCGACCGCTTGACTTACGATGGCACATGGGAGAACAACATCTTCAACTTCATTCGTATGGTGTTACCACGTCTTACACGAGATCTGCCGCGACCGTTCAAGATGACCGGCATTATACGCGAAGATGATACCCCTCAGAAGAAAGCTGTGCGTGAAGCTTTTACCAATATGATTATCCATGCGGACATGATGACAGGCAGCGGACTTCTCCGCGTTGAAAAATATGATGACAGGTTCGTGCTTACAAATCCCGGGCTGCTGAAACTTCCGCTTGAACAAATATATGCCGGTGGAGAGTCAAAAGCACGTAATCAGCGCATGCAACATATGCTTCGCATGATTGGCTACGGAGAGAACCTCGGTTCCGGGTTTCCTCTAATTCTCAATGCATGGCTTGAAAAGCACTGGCTTAGGCCTCAGCTCATGGAACAACCTGAGCTGATGCAGGTGAAACTCGAACTCAAGATAGTCAATGCTAATGACCTTACTGCCTTACATAGGGGGCAGAAAGCTGGACAGAAAGACGGACAGAAAGACGGACAGAAGGAATTGACACCGCGCCAATTGGAGATAATCCATCTACTGGAGAAAGCTCCAGACACAACAATGCCACAGATAGGCGAAATTCTGACAATTTCATACCGTACGGTTCGTAGGGATATGGATTATCTTCAAAAGATTGGTGTTGTGGTGCGTGAGGGTGGTCGTAAGGAGGGACATTGGGTTATAAATAAATGATAATAGCTGCTCTGACACACGGTCTCCCGATGCTCACCCTGCTGCTGGAAGGCGTCGCACAAGTAAAATCCCTGATTGAATGAAAATAATGGGAGCTTAATGTTAACCGGAATCGCACAAGTTTCGGAACCATCCATTCGTTGATGAGCGGAGTCGTAAAGCTTAATTTCCAACCTATCACCAAAGCCGGATTCGCTCTTTATCAAACGGACCATATACAATTTTAAGGAGCATATACCTTTCCTGCAATAATTTTTATAATCATATTTGTCTATAAGGACCTATTCAGGATTACGGATCACTGATAAAATCCCGCGTTCGCTACGAGAATCCGTAGGGAATGTGGGATTTTATTTTTACCTTTGCGGAGGCGTAAGGCGCTTCGCGCAAGAGTGAAGAGTCAAGGCGCTTCGCGCAAGAGTCAAGGGTGAAGAGTCAAGGGTGAAGCCGGTGGGGAAACATGCCGGAGGCATGTCCCTACAGGAGGGTGAAGGCGAGGAAGGCGGTTTATCTGGGCGTTCATGATTAATCATGAGTTATCAGGATTAATCAGGATTAATCGGGATGACCGTCCAATGACCAACGAATAACAACTATCGAACTTATGATTGACTTACGTATCGAGCCCGAAGCGGGCCGAATCAGATATTTCTGGCTGGTGGCCGTCTGCGTCATCGCCTTTTTCGTTAACGCCGGTGTGCTCCAGAGCGACCTCATGGAGTCGCGCAACCTGGTGACGGCGCAGGAGATGACGCGCTACGGCAACTGGCTGACGCCGACGATGAACGGCACGCTGCGCCTCGAGAAGCCGCCACTCCCCACCTGGGTGGCGGCTGCCATCGAGCTGCTGCGCCCCGACAGCCTGCCTGCGCAACGCGCGGCGGCCGGGGTGATGGGGGCGCTATGGACGCTCTTCCTCTACCTGACGGTGAGGGCCGTGACGCGCCGCGACCATGCGGCAGTGGTCTCCTGCCTCATCTTCCTCACCTGCTACAGCGTGGTGCTGATGGGGCGCACTGCCACCTGGGACATCTACTGCCACGCCTGGATGCAGGGAGCCGTATGGCTCCTCTTCTCGCTCTACTATCCGCGCCACGTCATCAGCAAGCGCCGCAGGATATGGGAGTTCACGGCCTGCGGGGTGATGATGGGGCTGTCGTTTCTCAGCAAGGGGCCGGTGGCCTTCTTCGCGCTTCTGCTCCCCTTCCTGATCGCGTGCCCGTTTTACGGGAGGCCACGGCGCTCGCCGGGCAACGGCTGGGGCCTGGCGGTGATGATCGCGGCGATGGTGGCGGTGAGCGCCTGGTGGTATGTCTACATCTACCTTGTGCATCCGGAGATGGCCTCGGCGGTGCTCCACAAGGAGACGGGGGCGTGGGTGAACCATAACGTAAGGGCGTGGTGGTACTACTGGCGCTACTCGGCGGAGACGGGCGTGTGGGCGCTGATCACGACGGGGGCGCTGGTGGCGCCTGTGCTCAGCCGCAAGGTGAGGCGCGACCGGTCGCTGGTGTTCGCGGGGGTATGGATGGGGGCACCCCGTCAC
>OGQO01001312.1_pt1 | contig 23192 bp, 22 predicted proteins | sample 1553241 | NCBI WGS metagenome assembly OGQO01 (sample SAMEA2579933, study PRJEB22360) | human gut metagenome | biome: human gut; feature: human-associated habitat; material: faeces | place: Denmark | collected 2008/2010
TTTAAGCATTTGCATTTTTTAACACAAATCATGCACCGGAAAAATCCGCTGGTCCATTTATTGAACCTACATGGCGCTGGGACGGAGCGTTCGTCTATGTCACTTTCAAACGCCCCAAGCAGGCCCCAAACAGGCCCCAAGCTGAGAACCAGTTGGCCGCTCCAAAGGAACTTATTGAAAACCAGTTGGGGACTAGTTCGCCTCAAGTTCGCCCCAAGTTCGCCCCAAGTAAGACAACTTGTGGATGTAATGGACGATAAAAATTATTCAATAAGAGAATTGACTGAATTATGTGGATTTATTGATCCAAAGCATTTTAGGGGGAATTATCTTAATCCTGCTCTTGAAGATGGCGCCATAGAACGACTCTATCCACATCAACCCAAGCATCCCAAAACAGAGATATCGACTGACAGAGGCCGCTAAGGAGTGGAAAGAGCACAATTTTAAATCTTAAAGCGATGGAAAAAAAGAAAATCAATGCAGTGGATTTACTCTTGTCAAAGCTTGACAGAAAACAAATCGAGAACTTCATCCGAGCAATGAAGGCCAGATATCAATTGCTTTTGATTTTGTCGGCTCTTTCTCTCGTGATGACAGGCTGCGGAAATGAAGAGGATATGAAACCAATCGACCTGACCCTGTTTGCCGGGACGTGGGAAGTCGTACGTCAGGGCGACCAGAATATTTTTAAACGGGAAGAGATTCTCCACATCACATCCTCACGTATTAACGAAGGTTACGAAGACTATCAGGGAAATATCACTACATATTTCCTATCATCCAATGACACTCCGTGGTATGACCAGGACTTTACATGGTCGATTCCGGAAGTTGACGACAACCGGCCTCTGCTGAATGTGACACTTCAAGGCGCCCCGGACAGCAATGGCGTCCCGGAGCGTGATCATTCCTACAGAATAGTCAAATTAACCGACTCGCATATGTGGTGGCAACTCGAAACTGACGGAGACGACGGCATTATAATGCTCAGACGCCGCAATGATATCCTGATTGAATAGCCAGCGTCTCTCAGGGCGTAGATACTCAGGCATGACGTAATGGCTCATCAAGGTTTCTGCCGGGAGGGGCCTACGAGGGTCGAGACGGAGCGGGGCTGGATGGCTACGGCGCCAAGATCCGGGAGCTTCCCTGTGAGGGAGAGCGACTCCCCGTCGACGTCGGAGGTGCGGTGCTCTTTCCACTCCCCCGGCTCCTCATCTCCCTCATTATGCTCCAGAAGCCTCAGCTCTCCCTGCTTTGCCTCGATGGTGTGCGCGGAAGGTTCCCCATCCACGCCGGCTGCATTGGTTACGGCCGCGGTTGCCTCCGTCCGGGGGACGACGGCCGAAGCCGCCAGCAGCAACGATACAGTGTAGAATCGATACATGACAATCATAATGGATCTGCAGGATTCAACTTAATGCCGGATGAAGACAAGATCCGTGATTCCACAACCGGCATCTCGCCGGCAAAGGTAAGGAAGCCCTTTGTCACATCCAATAGCCGACAGCATGACACACCATGGATGTGGTGTCGGTTTATAAAAAATGACGTATCGTTTTATGAATAGTTGCCGTCCACTGGCCCACCCCGTCTTCCCTGTGTTTTCGTGACGCCTCTTTATAGGCCGTGGGCGAGAGGCCGGTCACGCTTTTGATGAGTCGGGACAGGCCGCAAACGTTGCGGTCCACTGTGGAATATAGCTGGTATCACCAGCAGAAAGACAACTATATGGTGTCTGGATTCTGACTTAGGGGATATGATGTCGTGACAATATCGAAACACGGGAATATACTGCACAATCCGGAGCAGACTGTTTCCCGCAGCAAATATAGCCATTTGGTCTGAGTCTGCAAAATTCCCGAGGTCCCCGGTCATGATACGTAACCCGCAGGTTTACGGGGCGCCGCCGCATAAGGAGTCCCCAGGCCGACCATACACGAGAGTGAGCAACGCTAAAAGGCAGACGGTGAAACAGAATGAATGGAATCGCGCAATTTGTGAAACTGATGCATATAATAGGCAAGTCGTGGTGAGCCGGATCCTATTTCACCGGGATTATCCGGATTATGACCTATCAGATCCATATATACACGCAGCAGGTCATGGCGGGGTTGAATGAAAGGAGCGGTTGAATAGGCGTCTATGATCACGGGCATCCACCGGTCGATCTCATGACGTCTGACACGCCTGTTTCCGTCAAGCCAGTCTATGATCTCAGGGGCCATTGATTTCAGGTCGTACCAGTAGCCGCGCACGGCACAGAACCGGCATACACCGCCTGTCAGTTGCATCAGGATACTGTCATATGCATCATCGGCGGCCTCCTCATTGACTCTCCCGATAAGACGCCTGTAATATTTCAGCCTTATGAGATTCCAGTTGTCGGATACCGGCATATTGACTTTTAACCTTATGCCGAGCTCAAACGTGGCGCTTCCGACCCTGTCGGCCAAAGGCCGGTTCCTGTCGGCCATCACTTCATCAAGCTTCCGTAGCAAATCTTCCTCTATGTTTCTGTCCCACTCGATGATTTCCGGTGCAGGTGTCTCGAGACCATGATATGCCTTGCCCTGGGAAATCTTCTTCACCTCCATAACGACATATTTGGCAAGAGTGGGCAGAGGGTCACGAAAGCCGGAAGTGGAATCCTCCAGTCCTTTGCTCACACGGGCTGCAAAATGCTCATATATCGCTATGGCTTCCGGCAATTCATCCAAAACACCTCTTATGACAGCATCGGAGACCGGCAACATGATCATATCATATAGATAGCTGTCGAATGCACCGCCACGGCACGCGGTCTCCAACCATTTCCAGCCGGTACGGTCGCAAAACTCAAGCAGGTGTGGACTTGACGAGAAGGCTGTAGCCATGTATCCGGCGAATTTCATACGGTCATTGATCTTACAGGTGGCCCAGTCGTCGGCCGTATTGAGGACTGCGCGGGCAATCCACATTCCGGGATCATCAAAGATACAGTCTGTCTCTGAATCCAGCCGATACAAAACCTGATTCCGCAGTTTTACGGTTTTCGGATCATCCGGGGGCATTCTTCTGATGGCTTCGATCCGCGCTTTGACGTCGAGGTCGGGAATCAGGCTTCGGAATGTCGCCCGGAATCCATGAGACTCCGACAGGAGGGGATTGTCAACGCTATACCTGCACGACACCATAACGCCATCCAGCTCCACCCTGTAAGTGCCGCCAAGCCATGACAGGGTGACTTCCGATTCCGATACATCCGACACACACACACTCCCCTCCCCTTTAAATTCGATTACCTTACCGGGATGCAGCTCTGCCAAGAAAAATGTCTGCTCCGACGGCATATGATTTCTCAAACCACCGGTCTCGACAAACTCGGTGTACAGGCACACATGGAGAACTAAGGGTGTTTCCTTCATATATCTTTTATCTTTGCCGGGAGGGGCCGACGAGGGTCGTGACGGAGCGCGGCGGGATGGAGACGGCGTCGAGGTCCGGAAGAGTCCCTGTGAGGGAGAGCGACTCTCCGTCGACGTCGGAGGTGCGGTACTCTTTCCACTCACCCGGTTCCACGCCGCCGATGGAAATGGCCTCCGGCTCATTGCCGTAATTGATCACTACCATGACGTCGCTACCGTCGGCATTCCTGAATGCGGAGCACATCAGGCCGTAAGGGTCGGTCGAGCTGTCGGGATCCTTGCTGCCGTCGCGCATCACGTCGTAGCGCACGGCGCCCGGTCGGATGAAGCGGCTCCAGTTGCCCATCGCCCACAGCAGCTTCGAGTCGACGATGGTGTCGGTGTCGGCACCCGGCTCCCGGTATTGGAAGAGCAGCCCGTCCTTGTAGTCGCCGCCCACGGAGCGCCACCACTGCCAGCTGCGCGCGTCGGCGAAGACAAGGTCGTGATGGATCATGCGGGCCACATAGAGGGCCGTCTTCATAGTGCGGTCGTAGCCGCCTCCCCCGCCGATCTCCTCGTCGTTGCCCATGATGCAGACCTCGCTCTGCCAGAAATCGACGTCATACTTGCGCAGCGTGTCGCGCAGGGCCTTGCGGCATTCCTTCATGTAGCCGACCGGCGTATTTGTCCAGTAGCTGTGGGCGGCCATCATTCGCGGCATATTCCTAAGGTCGCCCACATACGTGTCGACGCTGTCGGGCGAGAAGAACGACTGTATGAGGTATCCCCTCTCAGGCCCCGTCATATGGGTAGCCATCATGCATCTGTAGTCCGACGACTCCGGGAGGATGACCTTTGTGTCGAGACGTCGCTTCTGGAGCTCGTCGTCGAGCAGACGCGAGAGGCTGGCGATCTCATACTTGGTGGCCGGGGTTCCCTCCTGTTTTGGTCCCTGCCAGTTCCAGTGGCCGTCGGGCTCGTTGACGGGCGACAGCCAGTCGAGCGTGACGCCGTCATGCGTCTTCAGCCCTTCCACCACATCGACCATGAAGCGGGCGAAATCATCATAGCGCTCTTCTTTCAGATTATATGTGCCGTCGCGCCCGGTATTGGTTGCGAGGCCGTTTTTGGTAAAGTAGACCGGCGGGGAGTTGAGGAATCCGAGCAGATAGGGCACTCCGTAATCCTTCGCGAGCTTCAGGAAGGCGCGCTGGCCGGCCTGCTTCGTCCAGTCGTAGGAGCCGTCGGCCCTCAGGAAGCATTCCGTGCGGGTGCCGGGGTTGATATGGCTGCTGTCGCCCTGCTCCGCGCTTCCGGCCCCGATGTTGAAGCGCCAGATGCTGAGCCCTATTCCCTCGGGGTTGCCGTTGGAGTCGGTCTTGGAGCTGAAGAGCAGACGGGCGGTATTGTCGCGTATCGGCTCGGGCATCTCACCGATGCGCCACATGCTCCAGGCGTCGGAGGCGCCGAAGCCGTCGATCTGCTGCCTATGCTCCGAACGGTCGACTGTGAAGGTCGCGGTCTGCCGCGCACCAATCGCGAATGCAGCCATCATGCAGGCTGCCATTATTATTTTCCTCATTATTATCTTGCATTACATGATTATCTTGCATTACATGATTGCCCCTTGCGAGACTAATGAACGCCATGCATCCATTGAATCACTTCCTTTTCCCTGGTAGAATTCTTTTCTCATCAGCCTTAAGCCGACGCTCCACTTTCTTCACATCCTCTTCGGCCGGTAGAGATTCCGGGCAGATGCCTCTGTCAAGAAGCATATTACGGACAGCGCTGTTGTTGTCAACATGTTCTCGCTCTATACCGATTTGCCCGTGCAGATCTTTCTGCTGCACATTCACAGAGGTCATCTCTGCAGCCAGATCCTTTGCCTTTATAGCGATGGTAGACAGGAAGTCGGCAAGAGGTCTTTTCTCCGGAGCGCCTACACGGCGTTTCATCATGGCTGTGTCGAGCCCGAATAACGCCCGGTCGCCTTTAGCCCTTATTATAGCAAATCCTTTGGAATCCACACCACGCTCATACAGCACTCCTGAAAGAGTATGCTCGGTTTCGGCGAGTTTAGCACGGGCCTGCACTCGTTCATAATCAAGAAGCCGTTGATGCACAAGCTCTGCCCTACGGGTCTGGACCGCAAAATAGTTCTGAGCGAAAGCGATCTCAGGTTTCCTCGGATCGCCGTTTTGCGCCACCAGATAGCATGCATAGCGGGTAAGCATCACGTCATCAACCTGACGCTGAGCTCCGGAGCCAACGGGAACCATTTTGCTGACGTCAGCAAAATGGTCTGAGATCATTTCTCCGGCATTCTTAGCTGAATCTTTCGCTTTTTCAATGATGGCCTGGAAATTACGCCACTGTATATAGCCCATTACGGGCGCGAGTTCTCTCGCGCTCCAGCATTCCAGGCCATTATAATCGATGGCTATCGACTCGAAACTATTGAAAAGATCCTGAATCTCGTTTGCTTTCATTTTATAACATATGGATAATGTGATTCATGTCTGCAAAGTTAAGAAAAAAAGGCTTTATGTAAGCATCAATGTCTACCGTTGCGGGCAGAATATGGAAAAAACTGTTTCATCCGGGATTCGCGGATGAGCGCCTAAGGTCCGGGCGGCGAATGATTATTTGGGAGATTCGTCGGAAATAGCTACCTTTGCCAATCTCATCACCGACAACAATGAAAGGATTTAGATGGAAATCTCTCCTATGGTGGGGAGCTGCTATCTTAGGCTACTACGTCTGGTTCCAGTCGTTCTACAATGCGGTGGCAAGCAAATCACTGTTTCCGTACCGCGACATTGGCGAGCTCACCTCAGGAATCCTCCTCAACTTCCCACCCACGCTGACGGTCTGCCTGATCAATCTGGCCGTCATCTTCCGCCTTGTGCGTATCTCCAACCTCAGGCTCAAGATATGCATCGACCTGCTCTTATCCATCGCCGGGGTTATTGCGGTCGACCTTTTATACATCGGTGTGACAGCCCGCCCGGTAGTTGACTTCGCCGGCACCGTACTTGCCGACATCGTATTGTTCTGCATCATCGAGGTGGTCTATTATTTTCGTCACATCTCCCGTCTGCGTAGCGAGAAAGAGGATGCAGAGCGCCGGGCGCTGCAATACAAATACGACGCGCTGAAGGCACAGATCAATCCCCACTTCCTCTTTAACTCCCTCAACCTGCTCAATTCGCTCGTGGCCATCGATTCGGATCTGTCGAAAAAATTCATTTACGAACTCTCGTCTATGTATCGCTATATCATGGCCCAACACAACCGCGAGAGCGTGAGCGTGACAGAGGAGCTTACGTTTCTCGCCTCCTACGTGTCGGTGCTCGAGATGCGCTACACCGACAAATTCTCCGTTGCATTCCGTGGCACCCCGACCCCGGAATGCCGCATCATACCCTTCACGCTTCAGCTGCTGGTGGAAAACGCAACCAAGCACAACGCCATCACCTCAAAATCCCCGATGAGGATAGAGATAACCATATCCGACTCCGGAATCACCATCACCAACCCCGTATATCCTAAAGAGAGCGTTTCCGGCGCCCATATGGGCCTCAGATACCTCTCGCAGCTCTACGCAGCCCATCAGCGCGTTTTCAGCGTTGAGAAGACAGAGAAGACATTCACGGCATCTGTGCCTTATCTTTGAGCTCATCACCATAAAAACATGCCCGAAATGACTACGAGATACGCCATTATTGAAAACGAAGAGTTTGCCTGCCGCCACCTCCAGAGTGTCGTGGCCTCCCTACGGCCCACCTACGAGCTCGTGTTCACATCAGCCACAGTCGAAGACAGCATGGCCCTAATGGATAAAGCCGTGAGTCTCGACCTCGTCTTCATGGACATAGAGCTTGATGACGGCGACTGTTTCGAGATTTTCAGACGCAGCGACCTTCAGGTGCCGGTAATCTTCACTACCGCCTACGACCAATATGCAGTACGCGCCTTTAAGGTAGACAGCATCGACTATCTGCTGAAGCCAATCCAGACACGGGATGTAGCAGACGCCCTGGCACGCTTCGAGCAGAGACGCCGCGCAACAGAGACAACAGCCCCACACCGTACCCGCACCCGGCTTCTGGTGGGCAACGGCAATGAATATGCTTTCGTAGGCATCGACGACATAGCATGGCTCGAGGTGGAAGACAAATACGTCAGCATCATTCTCAAATCCGGAAAATGCCTGCTGACCGACCTCCCATCGCTTGATATCACCGCCCGTGAGCTTGACCCTGACAGATTCTTCCGAATATCCCGCTCCATAGTGGCCTCGATAGAATCCATCACGAAAGTGGTGAAACACTTCAAGGGACGGCTGCAGATCGAGCTCCGGGCAGGCGACAGGACACGGCGCGAAACCATCACGGCTCAGCGCCGGCAGGGTTTCCTGTCCTGGCTCGGACAGATGTAGGCCACATTCGCGCCTCGTCTGTCCCGATTCGTCTGATTTCTGTTTTTTCCGGGGACATCCATCCATAACTTTGTCATTGAAAACCTACAGCAATGACAGGAAACGCAGTTACCACGAAGGCACCACGCGAAGGCATCATCAGATACATCGTATTTGAAGACGCACATTTCATATCGCTCGATATCGTCAAGACAATAAGGCGGCTTCGACCCGGCTTCCGACTCGCGAGAGTGGTCGACGACAGCCATGCCCTCGATGAGGCATTGAAATCCGGCGGCATAGACCTTGTAGTGGCCGATCTGGACTTGGATTGCCACGGCCTTATCGAGGTGTTGGAACGAAGAGCCACCGACACGCCGGCAATACTGATTTCGGCATATCACGAGCTAAGCGCCTATGCGAGCCACTCCGACAATATGAAATTTATCCTCAAGCCATTCGCGCCGGAAAGCCTTGACTTCGCCCTCTCCGGGCTCTCAAAGAGGAAGAGGGGAAAAGAGGCCCTGCAAGTCATGGATAAATCAACCAATATTATAAAAAGATGAGAAAGACAGACATTCTTCTATTGACGCTCGCGTTAGGAAGCCTTTCGATGAACGCACATCAGGGGTGGACCACCCGGGAGCTTCCCCAAAGCAACCGCGACGTCATGGGATTCATGAAAAAAGAAGTGGTGAGACCGGCTGAATCGGAGAGATGCACGCCCTTCCGGGAGAGCGAAGAGCCGATGTTCACCGTCACCTGCATGCCCGTGGAGCAGCCTGAATGGTCGGCAATGAGCGTCAAGGCATATCAAGACGGTTTCGTTTCATATTATCCCGACGGAACTGACATGCGCCTCCCGGGTGGAACCTATGATTTCATGGCCGTTTTCGAGCACACGCCCGCCGACTCATACCAGACCGACCATCTCGGGATAGTGATCCTCGAGAACATAGTGGTGGATCAGGATATGGCCCTCGATTTCGACCCTGCCGCAGCCGTCAACAAGTTGCAGTTCAAACCGCTCACACCCGCAGGAGAGGCTGTTACGTTGACAAAAGTCCGATACGACTCCGACTTCAACCGTGAGGTGATTGAAGAAGGAAACGTCAAGGCCACGGGGCTCTCTGTCAACTACCTTATCGGCACCGATGGATGGTACTGGCAGATGGCCTACCTCCTGTCGGCCGAAATCTCCGACTCGGAATACGGCATATACGATCCCACCACCCTGTTCGACATATATATCAACGAGGTCAGCGACCGCATGAACGTGGCTCTCTCCTGCATCCTCTCCGACACAGACAAAGATCCCGTCTATGTGATATCGGCTGACCGTAAAGGCTCGACCCCCGGGGTGATTTCCAACGACTATGCTCATTATATCGACACGGAAATGAAAGCCACCTGGACACCCGGAGGCTCCCAGACCCTCAGCTACATCGAGGAAAACAGTCTTTCGGTGCTTCCTTACGGACTCTCCATATATTCGTTCGGCGGAGATGAATTCAACTCACGAGCAGCCAACAACCTGACCCAGTCATGCTCCCACCACATTATGGTATCAAGCTCCCCGGATTCCTATCAAAGCTTCATCATCGCTCCAATGATGACCGAGGTCTATTACTCCGACGGCAATTTCATGGGTGTCTACAACTATGGCGGCTATACCATGTATTCACGCCGGGGCCAGGAAACGGCATGCCTGCCCAGTAGACCGATGCCCACTAACTATGTGTATAACGACGCCCACAGTTTCTCAATGCCGGGATGCGGGGCGTTCACCGGGAGCGCCTCCGACAATCTGGAGGTCCATTTCGCGACATCTCCGGCCCTTTTCTCTCTGATTGACTGTTGGGTATCGAGCGAGGACGGCTCTGTACATCCCGAATTTGACCTCTCTTATATCGGGCGACTCGGCGAGATGCGAAACACCGACAAGTCGTTTATGGAGTGCACCGCAGAGTTGGAGGGGGAGATAATCGCACGCAACCTCGACGAACTCAACGACTATTTCAGCACCAACTACGCGTCTTTACATGGCTCAATGAAAATCTCGCTCACCGACAGCAACTGTGAGATTAACGGAAAGACAGCCTCCAACCGAGCCGAGGTGACCATAAACCTCGACAACGCCGACTACTTCCCGCCAACGCTCTCGATGCTGCAGTTTCGCGACGAGAAGGAGCAGATCACATCCTCTTTCGTGTCTGGCAGGCTGAGCATTTCAGCCTCCGACATCAACTTTGATGCCGGACAGCCCAACCATTATTCCACAGACAGCCCCTCCTCGGTTGTCTGCGAATACGCCCCGACCGGCTCCGGAGGCTTCAAAGAGCTCGAGCTCACAATGCATACCGAATTCTACGAGCCACAGATTTTAGGCGAAAACTTCTCAGCCTCTCTCAGCTCCGCCATCGGCGCTCCCGGATGGTATGACCTGCGGGTGACTGTGACCGACGATGCCGGCAACACCCAGATGCAGACAATCGGAATGGCCTTCGAGCTAAAAGAATCGAATCTCGTTGACAGAATCGACGCCGACAATGTCGGCGATACCGTGGAATACTACACAATTGACGGTATCAGAATAGACGGCGATGCAGTCGCTCCAGGCCTCTACGTAGGACGTCGCGCCGATGGCTCCGCTTACAAGATCCGCATAAGATGACCCCTCTCATCGAATCACCGACACACGAGACAAACCAAACAATCCAACCTGCATAAGCGAACTACCTCCCGACATAGACTCAGCCGGGAGGTAGTTCTTTTGAGGGTGCTGTATGTTGGTTTCAAATCATATCCGATGGTCAGCGCTTAGGATTATAGTCTGAATGATTGTGGCGGCAGTCGCGGCAGAGGCCGCGCGCCATGTAGTTGGCGCCGCTGACCTCGAAGCCGGGCGGATATTCCACCTTAGGCACCGGCACCTCGGCGAAGCAGAACGTGCGGTGGCACTTCTCGCAATAGAAATGCACGTGCATGTCGTCGATAGTGCAGTGGTCGCCGCCGTGGCAGAGCTCGTAGCGCGTCATGTTGTCGCCTCCCTCCACCACATGCACCAGCTCATGCTCCGCAAAGAGCGACAGCGCCCGGAATATGCCCGACTTGTCGACCGACGATATCTCCTCCTCGAGCATCGACATCGACATCGGGGCGGAGGCATGCAGCAGCGCCCTGACCACCAGTATGCGGTTGGTGGTCGGCCTTATCCCCTTGCGGAGCAGTATGTCTTCTTCGGCAGCCGGCATGAGATGGTGACGTTTTGACATTGCAAAATTATAAAAACTATCTGAAAAAGCAATGTCGCGAAATGCCGGGATAGGTTTTCGACAAAATATTTGTTACCTTTGCAGTCTCTATCGGCAATACATCCCTTTCTGACTTGTAAAAGACATATCATGACCCTTCGCTCTACAAGATATCTCATCCCTCTCCTGTCTGTGACATTCATTCTTGCCATGGCCGGCTGCGCACGCCATAGCGCGGCATGGTCCGAAATGGATAAAGCAGAGGCCCTTATGGAATCAAGGCCCGACTCGGCCCTCCGCATTTTAGACAGCATCGACTCCGGCAGTCTCGACGGCCGGGAAGAGAATGCCCGCTATGCCCTGTTGAGATCCATGGCCCTCGACAAGAACTACATCGACACCACCATCTTCGACATCCTCCAGCCTGCCATCGACTACTATTCGGAGCATGGCACCGCCGACGAGCGCCTCCGCACCTATTACTATCAAGGAGTGATCCATCTCAACCGGAAAGAGTATGAGGCAGCCATGCAGTCGCTGATGAAAGCCATCGACCAGCATGCCGAGGCGACAGACTCGCTGACACTCGCCCGTGCATACGTATCGGAAGGAAATCTTTTTTATAATGAATACAAGATAAGCGACTATATCCAGTGCAATCTCGCTGCCGCCGAACTTTACAAAGCCAAACATGACACTATAAAGGAATTCAGAAGATACAGAAACGCATTTGATGGGTACACCATAATGGGTAATAGGGTAAAGGCTGACAGCATGCTGGCAATCTGCCAGAAAGCAGTTGACGAGAATCCCGAATGCAAAATGTATTTATCTCCATCGTTATTGTCTTACATATTAAAATTCGGTACCCAGCAGGAAATCAAGGAATGCCTTTACCGATATCATAATATAGACCTGACATCTGAAGAGACAGTAGATCTGGCGCGGGGCTTCCTGCAGATCGGAGAGCCAGACAGAGCCTTGGCCGTGATTAATAGCATAGAAATCGGACCGAGGGTTCTTGATTCTGTGAAATATGACTTAAACAAGATCGACATTTTGGATAGTCTGGGCCGTTACAGGGATGCCTTCCTTTTATATAAGGAATATGATGCTGTCAACGACCGATATTATAAGAGTCTCTTCACCAACGACCTCCTGCATGCAGACAAGAGACACCAGCTTGAGATTGACAGCCTCAACAGCCTGCGCAAGAAGGACAAGACAATATGGGGTATGCTCTGCGGAGTGTTCGCTCTGATCGGATTGGCCGGATGGCTGTATTATTTAGCCTATCGTCAGAAGGCCCGGCGCCGTCTGGCGGAGAAGGAGAACGAGTGTCTCAGGCTCCAGCGTGAATACCTGCATAAAGAGAAGGCCAAGGCGGAGGCCGAGAAGAAAATTGCCGAAGCGGAAAGGTTGAAGGAGCAGGCGAGGAAAGAGAAGGCGGAGGCCGATAAGCAGAAAGCGGAGGCCGATAGACAGAAGGCGGAAGCTGAGAAATCAAAAGCTGAGGCTGATAGGCAGAAGGCGGAAGCTGAGAAAGCCAAGGCGGAGGCCGACAGACAGAAGGCGGAAGTCGAGAAAGCCAAGGCGGAGGCCGACAAGCAGAAGGCGGAAGTCGAGAAAGCCAAGGCGGAGGCCGACAAGCAGAAGGCGGAGATGGATAGGGATAGAAAAGCCCGCGAGGTCGAGGATCTCCAGAAAAAAGTGGCAGACCTTGAGGAGGAGCGAAACAGGCTCAGAGAACTTGAGGCTACGCAGTCCGAGATGGCCAGACCTGTCAGAGAGGCCATCAACCGACGTCTCGAAATGCTCAACGGCCTTCTGAGAAAGGAAATCACCAACAAGAATAATCATGCCGCGCCGTTTAAGAAATGGGTCGAGATGGTGCATGGCGACAGAAAGGAGTTCATGAGGATGATGCGCCAGGCCTATGAGGAGTCTCATCCCGGATTCATAAAGCATCTGGTGGACCATCACCTCACCGATGACGAGGTGGGCTATCTATGTCTTTACGCAATCGGGCTTCGCGGTAATGAGATCGGCGACTATATCAGGAACAAGCGCCATTACATAATGGGAAGCGCTATACGGAAGAAGCTGGGCCTCGGCGAGCACGACACCAATCTCGGCAAATACGTGCGCACAATGCTGGAAGAGTACCAGCTGTAGGAAAAGGCATCTCAGCGAGGGCGTCGTAAACTTTTTCGGGGCGATGTAAAACTTTTCACATCGCCCCGCCTCCTCACACATACTTATTGGCCTGAATATATGATCATTAAAAAAATTGCAATGTTAAACTTATTTTCTTGCCCGTAAACTTTAAACCCACTAACTTTGCACCTGAACATTAACCATAATCAGCATGAAGAAACTCATATTTCTCATTGGGCTGGCTTTGGCCTTAACCCATACAATGTCAGCAGAACGACAGGACGTGAACATGCAGTTCAAGCCGACAAACAATCCCGATAGAAATACCGGAAGAGAACGCGTACCCATGCATCTGCCCATCGATGTTGTCTTCGACACCGATACCCATACCCTGGAGGTGACGGGTGACGAATCGATGGATGCAGAGGTCTACATCTATACTTCCGACGGAGCACTCGAGGACTACTCCTCAACCATCAACGCAAATTTCGTTATCACTATTCCCGGCGACCACCTCATCCACATCGAAGGTGAAGGCTGGTATTCCGACGGAACCTTCACAAACTGACAAATAATCCTGATTGCGGCTTCACCGCCGCCATCAGGAAAACAATGAAATTCATTTGCATGGGAAGGTAACAAACGCTGTCTTCGCCCGTATATATCCAAAAGGCTTGAACATCCAGACGCTGATTCCTGCCTTAACCTTAAAAACACCGACATGAGAGAGAAAAGAATCCACGCACTAAAAGACATCCCCGGGCTGACAGCCGTGATCGCGGCCGCAGCGATAATCCCCGTGTCCGCGACCGCCGCGGAGCAGAACGACTCCACCTCAAAGCAGCTGCAGGAGGTCGTGGTGGAGGGGCGGAACACCTACACCACCCGCCACGGGGTGACCTACGTCACCAACCGCAACCAGCGCAACGGCGCCGCTAACGCCTACGACCTGCTCGGGCGCCTCGGCATGACGGAGATACAGGTGGACCCGCGAACCCCGAAAGGTTCTCGAGCACCAACTACGCCATGCTCGTCTACGAGCACACAAAGATCGGAGACATCACCCACACGAGGGTGAATCCGATCCTGCGGACCATCACCTCCTTCACGCCCTCGAGCAGGCACCGCCTCTCGCTCTACGCCCAGTACCAGCCGGAATCGCCCTCCTCGACCGACGTCTCCGACGCCGTGGTGCAGCAGAACGAGCTCCTCTACATCACCGGAAACCCCGACCTGAAGACCAACCACAGCGTGAACGTCAACCTCAGCTACACCTGGGCGCCCGTCAACGCCTTCTCCGCGACCCTCTTCTACGACTACTACGAGTATCTCGACAACATCCTGACGGTCTACGACCCCTATCAGGGACATTTCGCGCTCATGCGCACCAACGTCAACAACGGGCACTTCATGACCAACGAGGCCGGCCTCTCCGCCACGCTGCGCCTGCTGGGCAACCGCCTGTATGTCAACGCGCGTCCCACGGTGAGGTTCTACAGGAGCACGGGGATGTACGCCCGCACCTACAGTCCGTTCTGCCTGACGGCCACGGCGGCATACTATTTCGGAGCTTTCTCTGTCTCGGGCTATCTGCAGACCATGAGGGGAAGCCTCGACAACAGCACGCTGGTGAAGACGAAGACAGGAAACACCCACTATATAGCCGGAAGCTGGGGCAACGGCAGCTGGAACGTGCAGCTCAGCGTCCACAACTTCCTAAACTGGGGATGGAAGTCATCGACCACGGAGCTCGACATGGACTGGTTCAGCCAGCGCACGGCTGAACTGGACGGAGGCAACCATTTCGCTCTCAACCTCTCCGTCTCCTATACCTTCGGCTACGGAAAGAAGGTGAGCCGCTCGGAGCGCAGCACCCGCATAGGCGGCGGCTCATCGGCGATCCTGGAGTGACGGACACCGACCGGTCAATCCATTCATGAATAAGGAAACGCGCAATGGCATTCCCTTTCGTCAGACAGCATGACGCGATGCAGTGCGGCATATCGTGCATGGCCATGATATGCCGCTTCCACGGTAAGACATTCTCCCTCCAGTGGCTGGAGAAACATTGCGGCGCCTCACGAGAGGGCGTGTCGCTCAAGGCCCTCGAAGACCTCGGCGCGACTCTGGGACTCGGATGCGTCGCCGGAAAAGCCAGGGTCAAGGACCTCCGCGACTGTCCGCTCCCCTGCATACTGCACTGGAACCAGAACCATTTCGTGGTGCTCTACAGGATAGACCGCGGCGGCACGCGCTTCTGGATCGCCGATCCCGCGAAGGGACGGTACCGGCTGCGCATCTCCCAGTTCACACGCCACTGGCTCTCCACCTCCTCAGGCGGTGCCGAAAAGGGTATCGCCATGTTCATCGAGACCTCCCCGGAATTCGATGCCCTCGACACGCCGGATTCAGGAGAGAGGCGCTCGTTCCGCTTCCTGTGGGGATACATCGTGCGCTACCGGCGATATTTCCTCCAGATCCTGCTGGGACTTCTCCTGGGATGTGTGCTGCAGCTCGTCATGCCCTTCCTCACTCAGTGGACCGTCGACATCGGCATCCGACACCGCGACATAGGGTTCATCTGGCTCGTGCTCCTCGGCGAGCTCATGATCGTGACCGGGCGCACGGCCACCGACTTCATTCGACGCTGGCTGCTGCTACACATCTCCATGCGCATCAACATCTCCATCGTGAGCGACTTCCTCATCAAGCTGCTGCGGCTGCCCATGTCGTTCTTCGAGACGAAGATGCTCGGCGACCTGCTCCAGAGGATGGACGACCACTCCAGGGTACAGTCGTTCCTCACGGGCCAGGTGCTCGGCGTGATGTTCACCTTCCTCTCGTTCATCGTCTTCGGGGCGGTGCTCCTCGTCTACGACCCTGCGGTGTTCTGCATATTCATCGCCGGCGGAGCCCTCTACTGCGCGTGGACCGCACGGTTCCTCGGGCGAAGGAAGGTGCTCGACTACCGGCTGTTCGATCGCCAGGCGGTGAGCCGGAACAGGACATACCAGTTCATCACATGCGTCCCCGAGATCAAGCTCCAGGACTGCGAGCGACGTCGGCGCTGGGAATGGGAGGACAGCCAGGCGGAGCTGTTCGGGGTACAGACGGACGCCCTGAGGCTCCAGCAGACACAGGAGGCCGGAGCCGTCTTCATCAACGAGGTCAAGAACATACTCATCACCGTCTTCGCGGCCACGGCAGTGATTGACAGCCGCATCACGCTCGGAGCCATGCTCGCCATCCAGTATATCGTAGGCCAGCTCAACTCCCCCGTGGAGCAGCTGATACAGTTCGTCTACTCCCTTCAGGACGTGAGGATATCGCTCGAGCGCATCAACGAAATCCACGGGGCGCCTGACGAGGTGCCGGCAGGCACCAGACTGAAAGGTTTCAACGGAGGGAGGTCGATTGTGATGCGCGACATCTGCTTCCGCTACGACAGGCACTCGCTCAGGGACACGCTCTCCGGCATATCCCTCGTCATCCCGGAAGGGAAGGTGACGGCGATAGTCGGCGAGAGCGGCAGCGGGAAGACCACGCTGGTGAAGCTGATGCTCGGATACTATCCCGCGCTCTCCGGCTCCATATCGATCGCGGGAGAGGACATCGGCGCATACGACCTGCGGTGGTGGCGCCGCCAATGCGGGACGGTGATGCAGGACGGGGTCATCTTCTCTGAATCCATCGCCAGGAACATAGCCGTCGGAGACGGGGAGATCGACACGGAGAGGCTGGAGGAGGCGGCCCGCACGGCATGCATCCACGACTATGTGATGTCGCTGCCGCTGCGATACGACACTCTTGTGGGACGCGACGGCACCGGCCTCAGCCAGGGGCAGAGGCAGCGCATTCTCATCGCCAGGGCCGTATACCGCGACCCCGGTTTCATATTCCTCGACGAGGCCACCAACGCGCTCGATGCCAGAAACGAGAGGACAATCGTGGAGAACCTCGGGAGGTTCTACCGGGGAAGGACGGTGGTGGTGGTGGCACACAGGCTCTCTACGGTCAGGAACGCCGACTGCATAATAGTGCTTGAGAAAGGGCGGATCGTGGAGACCGGCTCCCACGGAGAACTCATAGCCCGGAAGGGCGCGTATTTCAATCTGGTGAGGAACCAGCTCGAATTAGGAACTTAGACATGGAGGAGCAGGAGAAGAAGATGGGAATCGACAGGATCGAGCTCCGCTCGGAGAAGGTCAGGGACCTTCTGGGAGAGGAGCCCGCAGGCCCACTGAGATGGGGCATTGCCATTATCTGTCTAGTATTCGCCGTAATCATAGCGGCGGTGCTGTGTATGGACTGGCCGTACGGCCACGGTGAGTCGATATTCCGACACATTTTCGGATGAATTGATGGATTTTAGTAAAGATAGGGGTGTTTGTCGGGGAGATTTGTCAACTATATGGACACAAGACCATAAGCACCGTAAGATGACGAAATATCCCGTAGGGATACAGAGCTGCTGCAAGATACGTGAGGACAAGGAGATGATTATTTGGAGGATTCGGAGGAAATGACTATTTTTGCAACAGCGGTTACTGTAACGGCCGTTGCATTATCATGAAATTCTACGACAGGGAGATAGAGACGGAGACACTGCGGCGTATAGAAGAGACGTCGCACGAATACGCGCAGATGACGGTCATCACCGGGCGCCGGCGCATCGGTAAGACAACTCTCATCAAACACGCCTACGGCGCCACGGAGATGGTGTATTTCTTCGTGGCTCGCAAGAGCGAAGCGCTGCTGTGTCAGGAACTCGCCGACACCATACGCCACGCCTTAGGCGAGGACATCGGCGACTTCACAGACATGGGGCGCCTTTTCGCTGCCGTGATGCAGATGGCGAAACGACGCCACATCACTCTCGTATTCGATGAATTCCAGAACTTCAAATACGTCAACGAAGCCTTCTTCAGCGACATGCAGAACATATGGGACAGCAATAAGGATGAGGCAAGGATCAACCTCATCGTATGCGGCTCGCTGTATTCGATGATGACAAAGATATTCGACGACCGCAAGGAGCCCCTCTACGGACGGGCGACATCACGCATTCGCCTCCGAGCATTCCCCCTCTCGACACTCAGGGATATTATGCACGACAACAACCCCGGCTACACTCCCGACGACCTCCTCGCAATGTATATGATCACCGGCGGGGTGGCAAAGTATGTGGAGCAGCTTTATATGCAGAAGGCGTTCACCAAGGATAGCATACTTAATGCCGTCCTCTCGTTTGGCTCCTATTTCATCGAAGAGGGAAAGGAACTGCTCTCCGACGAGTTCGGAAAGGACTACGGCAATTACTTCTCTATCCTCTCGTCGATAGCCGGAGGATTCAACGAGCGGGGAGAAATCAAGTCGTACACGGGAATAGAGGCCGGAGGCTATCTGGAGAAGCTGGAGAACACCTATGATCTCGTCTACCGCTACCGACCATATCTCGCAAGCGAGAACAGCCGCAACGTGCGTTACGGCATCAAGGACAATTTCCTGAATTTCTGGTTCCGGTTCGTCTACAGGTACAGAAGCGCCGTCGAGATCGGCAACCTCGGGTATGTGCGCGAGAAAGTATCGGCCGACTATTCCACATTCTCGGGATGGATACTGGAACGTTATTTCCGTCAGATGTACCGTGAGACGGGGCTCTACAACATCGTCACCAATTACTGGGAGAAGGACGGCAGCAATGAGATAGACCTTGTGGCCGTCAACGAGGTGGAGCGAGAGATAGTGATCGGAGAAGTGAAAAGGAATCCCCGGAGGATTGATCTCCACGGACTGGAGGAGAAGTCGCGCAACATCATATCGAAACGTAAGGGATGGCACATCGAATATGTGGGGCTGTCGCTTGAGGATATGGAGGGCTGAATCTCTTATAAGGAAAGGGGATAAAAAATAAAAGGGTGATAACCGCCACGGTCGCACCCTTTTGATAAGTTTCTACAGGTAAAAAATCTTAAGGTAAAAAAGATTGTTTATAGGTTTGATGCAAAGGTAGCCACTTCCGGCCAACTGACCAAATGTTTTATGGAAAAATGTCAGAAATATGTTTTTAAACATATAAATTGCACCCCTTTTGCATCGCAATCCGTCATCCACACCCCTCCGGAGCCTGACTTCCGGCCGGAATCTCTTCCATGACTCCCTCCTCGCCGGGACGCCATCTCCACCGGCCCAGAGCGAGCCGCGAGCCGTCGTAGACGGCATAGCTGAACGTCTTGATCCACTCCCCGAGAATCACCATCCCGCACCCGGGTGTGAGCCGCTCGCGCAGCAACACGTGGACATGGCCGTAGATGAACCAGTCGATGTCGGGATGGGTCTTCAGCCACTGGAGCGAGAAGCGTCGCAGATTGTCGACGAGGCGGCAGTCGGGACACTCGGGCGTGTAGCCGGTCTTGCGGCTGTGGGCGCTCCAGGCATAGGCGAAGGGGATGGTCCAGCGCGGATTGACGGCGCCATACATCCACTGGCAGAAACGGCTTCGGAAAAGGGAGCGCAGGAAGCGGAACGACCGCGGCAGCTTCCCTACCCCGTCGCCGTGGGTGAGGAAGAACGTGGCGTTGCCTATACGCTCCGTCAGAGTGCCGTCGACCACCTCTATGCCAAGCTCCTTCGGGAGATAGTCGAAGATCCATATATCATGGTTGCCGATCATCCACACGATACGCACGCCGCTGTCGGCGAGCTCGGCGAGCTTGCCGAAGAAGCGCACGAAACCGCGCGGCACGACGTAGCGGTATTCATACCAGTAGTCGAGCACATCGCCGAGCAGATAGATCACGTCGGCGTCGCGCCCTATACGGTCGAGGAAAGCCACCACACGACGCTCCGCTTCGCGTGTGGAGGCAAGATAGGGGGCGCCGAGATGGAGGTCGCTGAGGAAATAGGCCTTCATCAGAGAAACCCGAGCTCGAGCCTGGCTTCCTCGCTCATCATATCCATATTCCACTGGGGCTCGTAGACGAGCCGGAGGTCAACCTTCTCGGGACCCTCGATGCTGACGAGCTTCTGCCTCACATCCTCCACTATGAAATCTGCCGCCGGGCAGTTGGGCGCGGTGAGCGTCATCTCCACGTGGAGCGTCTTGTCGGCGGCAGTGTAGTCGATTCCGTAGATAAGGCCGAGGTCGTAGACATTGACGGGCATCTCGGGGTCGTAGACGGTCTTGAGCATCTCGATGGCCTTGGCGTTGATGGCGAGCTCCTCGTCGGTCTGAGGCACAGGGGCCGGGGTAATATCCTTGTTTTCTTCCATGTCTGTGATAATTTGATGCAAAATTAGCTTTTTATCCGCTAACCGCAAAATCACAATAGCGCGATGTGATGCTTCGTATATTGATAAAAATTCTTAACTTTGCCGCAACAAAAGCTATAACACCTAAAACAAACAGACATGAACCAGATGAAAAAGATTTCAATTCTGCTGCTGGTGGCCGTACTGGGCGCTTTCGGCGCGCAGGCACAGATCAGGTTCGGCATCAAGGCCGGAGCCAACTTCAACAAGATCCACTTCTCGGATGTGGAAAGCAGCTTTCAGCCCGACAACAGCTGCGGCTGGAACGCGGGCGTGATGACGGAGTTCACGGTGCCTATCGTGGGCCTCTGCTTCGACGCGTCGCTTCTCTACTCGCGCATGAACAACGCCATCAGCTCCGACTTCAACAAGGAGGTGGCCGATGCGCTCGACTCCGACATGAGCTACGGCAAGAACTTCCTCGAGATTCCCATCAACATCAAGTATAAGTTCGGCATCCCCGTGATAGGCTCAATCATCAAGCCCTTCATCTACACGGGCCCCAGCTTCGCCTTCAAGCTCGACAAGAGCATCATGGACAAGACCTTCCAGTGCGCATGGAACATCGGTATAGGCGTGGAGCTGATCAAGCACCTTCAGATCTCGGGCAGCTACGGCTTCGGCATAAACAACGTGGCGAAGGAAGTGCTGAAAACCGAAGCCCCCGACTTCGCCAATGTCGAGAAGATCAAAGCGAAAAACAATTACTGGACAGTGTCGGCCGCATGGCTTTTCTAAGCCCGGCGACACCACGACCCACAGGGGGCCGGCACCGCGCGCGAAGCGCGGCGTCGGCCTTTCTGCTTTATTATATTTGGCAGTCTCGATAATTACGATTATTTTTGCAGACCGATAGACAAACCGAATACACATCATGTTGAAAAGAATACTTTCCATCATAGCCGTAATCGCCGTGGCCCTGAGCGCCTCGGCCGAATTCAGGTGGGGTCCGACCGTGGGCACCAACATCTCCACATTCTTCTGGAAGCAGAAGCTGCTCACCACGGGCACACGCGCCGGGATGCAGGCCGGCGTGGCCGGTGAGATCATGATTCCCGGCATAGGCTTCGGCCTCGACATAGGGCTGCGCTACAATCTCCACGGCGCCCACTGCAATTTCGGAGACTTCAAGGTGTGGAACTCCACGGGCATCGGCAACCAGAACGTGTGGATGCACACGCTGGAGATTCCGCTCAACCTGAAGTTCAAGTGGACGCGCCTGCAGGGCTTCGAACGCTACCTGGCCCCCTTCGCCTACGGCGGCCCGGTGTTCAGCTTCGACATCGCCACCAACAGCCAGCCTGCCCTGGAGCATCCCGCCGGCTTCGTGTCGATGCAGTGCGGCCTCGGAGCCGAGATCTACGAACATTTCCAGCTCTCGGCCGGCTACTACTGGGGCATCTCATACGAGATACGCACCGTGAAGCTCGACAACTACAGCGCGCGCCCCAGAGGATGGACCATCAACCTGACGTATCTCTTCTGAAAGGAGGGTAGCGCCAATGACCTATGCAGAGGTAATCCTGCCGCTCCCCCTTTACTCCACCTTCACCTACAGTGTGCCGGAAGCCATGGAAGGCGAGCTTCAGAGAGGCTCGCGCGTGCTCGTGCAGTTCGGGCGCAAGAAACACTACACCGGCATCGTGGAGCACATCCACAGCAACACCCCTGCCGGCTATGAGGCGAAGCCCCTCACGGCGCTGCTCGACCCCGAACCGGCAGTGCGCTATCCCCAGCTGAAGTTCTGGCACTGGATCGCCGACTACTACCTATGCTCGCCCGGCGAGGTCTATAAGGCCGCCGTGCCCACGGGTCTCAAGCCCGAGAGCGAAACCTACGTGGCGCTCTCCCCCGCATTTGAGAGCGAGAGCGGCGAGCGCCTCACAGAGCGGCAGGCGCTGGTGGTGCAGCTCCTCTCCTCTGAGAAGCGCCTGAAGATCTCGGAAATCGAGGCCAAATCGGGCATCCGCACCGTGCCGGCCGTGATCGCTCCCTTGATAGAGAAAGGAATCGTAGGTATAGACGAGAGGCTTATCGATCGCTACCAGCCACGCACCTCGCGCTACGTGGCCCTCAATGCGGAGAAAGGCGACGAGGAGAAACTCCACGGATTCTTCGCGCTCACCGGGCGCTCGCGCCAGCAGGAGAAGACACTCATCGCCTGGCTCGACATGGCGCGCTGGATGGCACGCGGCGAGGAGCCGCAGGAGGTGGAACGCGATGCCCTGCTGACAGCCAGCGGAGCCACGCCGGGTGTACTCAGGGCGATGGTCGACAAGGGGATATTCAGCATCTACAAGAAGACGGTCAACCGCTTCGCGGGCACGGGCGCGAGGAAAGACACTCCCCTACCCACCCTCTCCCATACCCAGCAGGAAGCCCTCGGCAATATTGTGGAGAGCTTCAGAGAGCACGCCATAACGCTGCTCCACGGAGTGACCGGCAGCGGCAAGACGGAGATATACATGCGCCTGATGGCCGAGGTGATCGGGAAGGGCAGCCAGGTGCTCTACCTTGTGCCGGAGATCTCGCTGACCACCCAGCTCACCGACCGGCTGCGCGCCGTTTTCGGCGAGAGGCTGCTCGTCTACCACTCCAAATTCTCCGACAACGAGAGGGTAGACATCTGGAAGCGGCTGCTGGCCACCAACGAGC
>OGQO01001322.1_pt1 | contig 23087 bp, 24 predicted proteins | sample 1553241 | NCBI WGS metagenome assembly OGQO01 (sample SAMEA2579933, study PRJEB22360) | human gut metagenome | biome: human gut; feature: human-associated habitat; material: faeces | place: Denmark | collected 2008/2010
AACATGAAAATAGGAGATAAACATCTGTGATTAGTGTTTACCTCCTACTCGATTACACTTTTCTTTGTCTCTGTCTGGCGACAATATATTGTAACGGGATTGTAATGCATCTGACATTTCCCAGTAATCTTGAATCACGACCTTTGCAACCGGAAACGAAAGGATAAATGAACAAATCCAAATAATGGAAATGAAAACAAGGATTACAGCTTTAGCTCTGTTCTGTCTTCTCGCTGGAACATCAATGGCTCAGACAGAAGAGAAGAAGGACAAACCATCTGCCGTAAACGTCCACGGTACGATACGCTCCAAGTATGAATACCAGACCGAAGAGGCAGAGGGACGCTTCGAAGTGCGCAATGCCCGAATCAGCGTTGACGGCAGCCTCTCGTCAATCATCCAGTATAAGGCGGAGATAGATCTTTGCGATGAGGGCAAGATAAAGATGCTCGACGCATACACACGGCTGAAACCAGTCAGCGGACTGCAGTTTACTCTCGGTCAGTTCCGTGTGCCGTTCACCATCGACGCCCACCGTTCGCCACACCAGCAGTATTTCGCCAACCGTTCCTTCATCGCCAAGCAGGTGGGCAACGTGCGTGACGTGGGGTGCGCCGTGGGCTATTCCTTCAATGTCGGCATACCGGTAGTGCTGGAGGCAGGACTCTTCAACGGTTCCGGACTGACAAACCAGAAAGACTATTGGACCAAGAGCGTGAACTACTCCGCCAAGGCACAGTTCTTTCTCCCTCATGGCTTCAACCTCACGTTGAGCACTCAGAAGATAAAGCCCGACAATGTGGCTGTGAATATGTACGACGCCGGAGCCTACTGGCATTCCAAAGGCTGGCACGTTGAGGCTGAGTATCTCTATAAACATTATGCCGACGATGCCTTCCGTGCCGTCCATGCCTTCGACTCGTTCGTGAGCTATGATATTCCGGCAGGCAACGGATTCATCCGCTATGTCACACCGCTCCTGCGCTACGACTATATGAGCGACCACAGCGACGGCAAGCGCTATCTCGACGGCAAGGCAGACGAGATGGGCAAACTGACAGTGAACGACCACCAGCGTTCCCGTCTCACCGGCGGTGTCACTCTGAGTCTGAAGAAACCTTTCGTCAGCGACATCCGTCTGAACTACGAGAAATATTTCTATCGCAACAGCGGCGTTGCCCTTCCTTCGGAGCGAGACAAGATTGTGGTGGAAGTGATGACAAGGTTCTGATGAAAACCCCAAGCAAGTCATACTGTCCGATTTGGGTTTAATCCCCAGCAAAACATGCTGTCATTACGCATGTTTTTCTGGGGATATTTATTTATTTTGATAAATATGAGTAGAGAGCTGCATGTATTATCAGAAAATAATTTGTAAATATCACCCCAATTCGGTATAAAAAAGCGATTAGTTGCATGTGAAGGCAGATACACGAATTCTCTTCCCATGTCATCAGACATGGGCTATATATAAAGAATCGAAAGAGATTATTCTGTCCTTAGAACAATGAAAGTTGCTTAGTGTCTTCGATGCAGTATCCTTGCAATGCCTTTGGCTTGTTGTCAAAGAAACAATATGCTCCCAAGGCAGAAATAAGGTTCATGATAAAGTTGCTTACAGATCTATGGCGTGAGTGTACAATCTGTGCCGTATTCTTCAGCATGTCGTTAATGGTTTCGATAATGTCTTCAAGTAGGTTTCCTGCATTTTCAGCATCAAAATGTTTGCAAAACTCGTCTATAATACAAAATAATTCTGTAACTTTGTAATCGGTAGTCATATTAAATATTTTTGTAAAAAATCGATTTTCACCTATAAAGGTACAAAATATTTGTGAGGCTACCAACTTTTTTATAAACTATTTCTTATCCCGAACTGGGGTAGAATATGCATTTTAGCAAAGTTTGAAGGTGTCAAATATGCATTTTAGCAAAGTTTGAAGGGCTAAAGTATGCATTTTAGCAAAGTCTAAGTATAGTAACCTGTTGGTTTTAAAGATTTTATTGTACTTTTGTAATCGAAATAAGAAATAATCCTCAAATAGAGCAACTATGGTAGATGAAAAAGTGATACTGCAAGTCTTGGCTGAGCAACAGGAATATGTTCAAAGTTATGACCCCCAAAAGTGGGTCGGCCGATATGAAGAAACCCTTTTTGAATTAGATAGTCCGCTTGCACAAGTAGTTATCGGTGTAAGACGAAGTGGCAAATCAACACTTTGTCATAAGGTTTTATTGGAGCATCATGTGAAATATGGGTACGCCAACTTTGATGATGATCGCTTGACAAAGTTGAAAACAGAAGACTTGAATACAGTTCTCTCTTGCATCTATCAAGTGTATGGCACGGATATCAAATATATATTTTTAGATGAGATTCAAGATGTAGATGGATGGCACTTATTTGTCAATCGTCTGCTCCGCAGCAATTTACATTTAGTGGTGACTGGCAGTAATGCTAAATTGTTGAGTGGCGAACTTGCCACTCATCTCACAGGACGTTACAATGAGATTCACTTGTTCCCTTTCTCCTTTTATGAATATTGCATGTATCATCATGTTGACCTTGTTGGCATCACCACCAAGGCTGACGCTGAAAGAAAGCGAGCCTTTTTGGACTACATCGCCGATGGAGGATTTCCTGAGATGCAAAATATGCGCAACAAGCGTGGCTATGTACAAAGCTTGATGGAAGCCATTGTTACCAAGGATATACACCGTCGTTTCAACATACGCAACGTTAATGCTTTGCGAAAGATTGCCAACCACCTCATTAACAATGTTTGCCAAGAGGTAAATTATGATGATTTAGCAAAAATCCTGAGCATGTCGGATGTGACTGTTAAGAAGTATGTGGATTATCTGCGTCAAGCTTTCCTTATACAACTACTCACCAGGCATTCCTTCAAGAGTAAGGAGCGCATCAGAAATGCCAAGGCTTATGTTGTAGATTCTGGTCTTCAAAATAATCGTGACAATGCCTTTGCTGCAGAGAACATTGGGTGGCGCTTGGAAAATGTCGTTTACATAGAGCTTTTGCGCCGATGCACAAACTCTTTTCTGGATATTTATTATTACAAGGAGAATCCTCGTTCTAAGGAAATCGACTTCGTTGTATGTAATCAAGACAAGGCAGTGGAACTCATTCAGGTAGCCTACGATATAGAGGGTGAAAAAACTTTCAAGCGAGAGACGGATTCGCTCATCAGGGCCTCTTCTGTCTTGCGTTGTGATAGGTTGACTCTCATTGCTTTTACCGTCACTCGTGATTATATAGTTGGTGGTAAAAGTATCCGCATTGTGTCGGCCATTGACTGGTTGCTGGGACGGAAATAGTCTCCAATCATAGTATCTGACATTCAAATCGAGTAGGAGGAAAACGAAGCAGTCGATAATTTCCGGATTCGACAAATGCCGCAAATAAAAAAACAAGTATTTAACCCAAATCGGTCATTAGACCGTTTGGAATTTAAGTTAATCGATATTAGTAAAAGTTGCTCATAACGCTGATTTTCAATATAACCAAGAATTGGTTCTTCGTCAATTTAGGTGGTAACACCTTCGGCGTCTTCCCGCCCTCCTTCAGTGTCTTGTTGTGCTTGCGGACTTCATCACGAAGGGGCTTGTAGTGTTCCGTTACGGACTTCCGGCATCTGCACAGCGTACGTGGGACAATGCTCACTTTCAGCCTTTTCATGACGGTCTTTTTTTGCCGGGCGGCAATATTAATATATCTTAAATGTGTGCTCTCTTTTGTATTTTTTCTGTCCTTCGCTTCGTCTAATGTATGTAATGCGCCACAGAGACGCAGAAAAGCGGGAAATGCCTTTGATCCCAGAAACTATGGCGGATAGTGGCAGGAAAAGAGGATTCCAGAGTAATGACAGTTTGAAGAATAACAACAATCAACAGAGAGAGTATGAAAATCAGGAAAAGACTAATCGTTTTGGCTCTTCTCGCCGTTGCCTTCATTTCGGCAATGGCGCAGAAACAGCAGTTTGATTACACGATATATGGTGTGGTGGAAGATTCCATCACGCATGAGGGAGAACCCTACGCCACTCTCAGCATATACCGCAAGGGACATGAGGAGAAAGCCGTTCAGATGGCAGTTACCGACGCCAACGGCAAGTTCAAGGTGACGTCGAAAGGCGAGGGCGACTATGTGCTCGAAGTGAAATCGGTGAGCCGTACGCCGTTGCGCCGCTTTTTCACCGTCAGCAAGCAATCCAGAAGCCAGAACCTCGGCACGCTTCTCGTCAGCGACAGCAAGACAGAGCTGAAAGGCGTGGAGGTGGTGGCATACAAACCACTCGTAAAGGCCGACATCGACAAGCTGACATACAGTGTGGAAGACGATCCCGAATCACAGACCAACACCGTGATGGAAATGCTCAAGAAGGTTCCGATGGTTAGCGTTGACGGCCAGGACAATGTGAAGGTGAACGGCTCCACATCCTTCAAGGTGTATGTCAACGGCAAGCCGAACAACATGATGACCAAGAATCCGAAGGAAGTGCTCAAGTCGATGCCCGCCACGGGAATCAAGAAGATAGAGGTGATAACAAATCCCGGTCCGAAATACGACGCCGAGGGAGTGGCAGGCATCCTCAACATCGTCACCGCCGGCAGCGGAATGGAAGGATATACAGCAACGTTCTCCGGCAATGGCGGAACGAAAGGCGGCGGAGGAGGACTCTTCGCCACGGTGAAGAAAGGCAAGTTCACCATGAGCGTCAACTACAACAGCAACTTCGACAACCAGGGTAAGGCGACGAAAGTGGACCTGCAGTCCATACTCGACGATGAAGGCAACTATCTCCGCACCACCACTCAAGACGCCCATGGCAAGACAAAAAACCAGTGGCATGGCGGAACATTGGAGGCGAGCTATGAGATAGACACCCTGCGCCTCGTGTCGGCATCCTTCTCGATGAACAGGGCATCGTGGAATACCCCAGGTGTGGGTTCTTTCACCTCCGTGGCTCCATACCTCGACAACAAGTTCCTATTCAGCCATGACATCAGCGGAAAGAACAAGGGCACCTACAACGACATCAGCGCCGGCATCGACTATCAGCGCTCTTTCAAGACGCCTGACCGTCTGCTCACCTTCTCATATCGTCTGGAGAGCAATCCCTGCACGACCCTTTCAGACTATCGCTACACCAACCTGCGCACTACTGCCGATTGGGCAGACTATACGGCATTGCTGGAGGACGTGCGCAGTGATGGAGACCAGAGCACTACGGAGCATACCTTCCAGCTGGACTTCACCACTCCGTTTGCCAAATACCACACGATAGAGACCGGCGCAAAATATATCCTGCGCCAGAACAAGGCATTTGACGACAGGTATTCGGCATTGTCGGAGAGCGGCAAGGAACAGGAATACGACGCGGAAAACAGTTCGCACTACAAACACCGCAACGATATCCTCGCCGCATACCTCGGCTATGGACTGTCGGTGGACAAATGGTCGGCAAGACTCGGACTGCGCTATGAGCACACATTCCAGAAAGTGAAATATCTGCTCGGCAGAGGTTCGGACTTCAGCAAAGACTTCGACGACCTCGTGCCGTCGGCAAAGATAGGCTACAAGATTTCAGACACCCAGAACCTCTCGTTCAACTACAAGATGCGCATCAGCCGTCCGGGAATATGGTATCTCAATCCGTATCTCTCAGATACTAACCGCGAACAGCTGACACAGGGAAATCCTAATCTGGAATCAGAGAAGAACCACTCGTTCGACCTGCAGTTCGGCAGCTTCGCCCAGAAGTTGAGCTACAACATCTCCGTGGGCTACAACTTCACCGACAACAGCATACAGAGCTTTCAGAAGATGGTCACCGACAATGAAGTGGCCGGTCTGCAGAATCCTACAGGCAAGCAGGTGCTCTACACCACATATTATAATATGGGAAAGACCCAGAGCGCCACCTTTAGCGGATATGCCAGCTGGTCGCCGTTCACCAACACCCGACTTGTAGCCAACACATGGGGAGGCTACAGTCATTTCAGCGACGGCCAGGGTCTGAAAAACCACGGATGGAACATAAGCGTATATGCCCAGCTACAGCAGACGATAGCCAAGACGTGGACAGCGTCGGCAAGTGTGTTTAAGATGACGCCGGGCGTCAATCTGCAAGGAAAGACGATGGGATATTTCAGCCATACGCTGAGTCTGCAGAAGTCGATGCTCAACGACAGGCTCAACATCACGTTCACTGCCGACAACCCGTTCCAGAAATACTATCATATCAAGTCGAACAGCTCCGGCAAGAACTTCGCCACATCTTCTTCAATCAAGTTCATACCACAGTCATTCTCCATTGGCGTCAGCTATCGCATCGGAAAGCTGCAGAGCGGTGTGAAGAAGACAGAGCGCACAATCACCAACGACGACGTTAAGTCGGGCGGCGGCGGTGGCGGCAAATTAGGAGGCGATAATGTGGGAAGCTAAGACTTCCTCCTGATTTCCAGATATTTGTTTATCACGTCTACCGATAGATTCTCGGGCGGGGTGAGAATACTGAGAATACCGTTCTGGCGGAGCAGCGACACTATCAGCCGTTGTTCCGCCATTGTCTTTTCTGCTATCACGTGGCGGTAGTAGTCCTCGGTAGAGGAGTATGGCGTTTCCACATATTCCTTCAGATCGTTGTCGATGAAGAACACCACGAGCAGCGTGTTGTCCTTTGCCAGTTGTTTCAAGTATGGCAGCTGGCGTTCCATGCTCGCCTTGCCGTTGAAGTTGGTGTAGAGAACCAGCAGGCTCCGCTTGCTTACGTGGCGGCGTATGCTGTCGCAGAGCGACGAGAAATCGCTCTCGCCGAATGTAGAGCGCTGTTTGTATAGCGACTCCAGTATCGTCTGCATCTGTCCCGGCAGCTTGGCGGGTGGCACATAGGAGTCGAAGTCTTCGCAGAAGGAGGCGATGCCCGCCTTGTCCTCCTTGTATATGGCGATATACGACAATACCAGACTGGCGTTTATTGCATAGTCGAGCAGCGTCATGCCGCGGAAGCTATGCTGCATCATGCGCCCCTTGTCGATGATGCTTATCACCTGCTGCGACTTCTCCTCCTCGTATGTGTTCACCATCAGACTGTGGCGGCGTGCCGATGCCTTCCAGTTTATGCAGCGGTAGTCGTCGCCGCTCACGTATTCTCTTATCTGTTCAAACTCCGTCTTGTTGCCCGGCCGGCGGATCTTCTTGATGCCCAGTTCGGTGAGACGGTTGCTGATGGCGAGGAATTCAAACTGCCTCAGTGCGAGATACGACGGGTAGACCCTCACCGTGGTATCGCTGCCGCACGAGAAGCGCCTCTCAATCAGTCCGATACGTGTGGATGCGAACACGCGGATTCTGCCAAACCCGTATTCGCCGCGCTTCGTCGGCCTTAGTCTGTATTCTATGTCCTTTGTCCTGCCCTTTCCCACGCTGGCTCTGAAGTCGATGTCGCGCCGCTGGAAGATGAACGGAATCTCGTCGGTCACCGACAGTCTCACGGCAAAGGGGAAACGGTTTTCTATATGTATGCCGATGATGTTGTCGTCGCCATTCGAGAATCTGTCGGTGCAGCGTCGTTCGGCGCTGATCCCCTTCTTGTGGTATAGCGCAAAGAATTCCACTACGAACAGAGTGGCGATGACAGCCACCACAGTCCATCCCACCTCGCGCAGCACCGGCAGATAGAGTCCGCCGGCGATGATGAAGATGGCCATTGTCAGTGCTATGTATAGTCTTGTCTTTAAGAACATACCGTCAGTGAGTTATCTTTGTTGCAATTCCGTGAGTGTGTGTTATTTCGGCACCTCCACTTTGTCGATGAGAGTCCTCGTCACCTTGTCGGGAGTCAGTCCGCTCATCTCCGCCTCGGCATTGAGGATAATGCGATGGTGTATGACGTATGGTGCCACCGCCTTGATGTCGTCGGGTGTCACGAAGTCGCGGCCCTGCAGCAGGGCATAAGCCTTGGCACACTGCATCACCGCCACCGTGGCACGTGGCGACGCACCCACAAACACCGCCTTGCTCTTGCGTGTCTGGCTTATTATCTCGGCGATGTAGCGCATCAGCGACTCTTCCATCACCACGCTGTCCATCATCCTGCGCATATCCGTGAGCTGTTCCTTTGTCATTATCGGTTCCACGTCGTTGATGCGGGCAAACTGCGAATTGCCGTTGTGGCGCTTCAGAATCTCCACCTCTTCGTCTACCGACGGGAATCCCATCGTTATCTTCATCAGGAAACGGTCGAGTTGGGCCTCCGGCAGGCGGTAGGTGCCCTCCTGTTCTATAGGGTTCTGGGTGGCGATGATGGTATATACGTCGTCCATCTTGTATGTGTTGCCGTCGATGGTGGCTTGTCTTTCCTCCATCACCTCGAAGAGGGCAGCCTGCGTCTTTGCCGGCGAACGGTTTATCTCGTCGGCAAGCACGATGTTGGCGAACACCGGACCGGGATGGAAATCGAATTCCGACGTCTTCATTCTGAATACCGATGTGCCGAGCACGTCGCTCGGCATCAGGTCCGGCGTGAACTGTATTCTTGAGAACTTCGCATCGATGAGCTTTGCCGTGAGTCTTGCCATGAGCGTCTTCGCCACGCCTGGCATTCCCTCTATCAGCACGTGACCGTTGGCGAGGATGCAGGTTATCAGCATGTCGACAGCCTCCTGCTGTCCCACGATGACGCTTGATATTCTCTTTCTTATCTGTGATATTCTCTCGTTGAATAGCGAGAGGTCTGTTCTTGCTTCCATATCTTGTGATGTTTGGGGTTATGATAGTTTTCTTGTTATCTCGTTCATGCTGTCGATTGCCTTCTTCATTTCAGAGTCAGAAACCTGCAGTTCGTTGCTGACGAGAAATCTCAGCTGTTTCAGCGTCTCGATTATCCTGTCGTGTGGCATCCCGGTCAGAGCGGCGATGGTCTGGGAGTTTTCCTCGTCGTCGGCAATGTTGGTGATGTCGGCGGCTGTGCTGTGGCGTATGGCATCAACGAAGGTGGCGTATTTCTTTTGCAGCAGGTCGTTGTTGTCGTGTCTTTGCCAATAGAGCGTTCCGATGAGTTTCACGAACTCAATGTTGTGGTTGCGAGGTGCTTTATACACTGGTATCACCCTCTGTCTGCGTCGTGCGTTGAAAATCAGGAACAGCAGGATGGTGAACAGCATGAGCTGCCATGCCTCGGTGAGCGACGGCTGGCTGAACACATAGTCCAGCGGAGTCTTCTCTTCTTTGCCGGGCAGCATGGAGTCAGAAAACCTGCTCGTACCCTTTGTGCTGCGCAGCGTCGGTTTGTCGGCGAGTTCAGCCATGAGCAGCGACGTCAGTCGGGTGTTCTTCCGGCTCAGTATGCCGTAGTTGGAGAAAGGCAATGCGCTCGCCACCACAATCAGTCTGCCTTTGCCGACCTTCTTCTCTATAGCCACGGGATGCTTTACCGGCGGCAGGTCGTCATTATAGTCGTCGTTGCCTGTGTAGAATTCTTCGTTGAAGTCCTCCAGCTTTCTCGACCTCGTTCCTTCGTCCGGTTCCTTCATTATCTCTTTTTGCCGCTGCTGGTTGGACTTGAAGTAAATCCTTGCATAAGGGTTTGCCCGGTCGTGGTTGAACACGTGGGCGATTTCTCTGTATTCAGATTCCTCATCGCAGATGAGATAAGAGCCGAACATGAAGTCATACAACTGCATCTTTTCTGGTGTAGAACCGTTGCTCTTGTCGTAGAATATCGTGGTGTATGGCCGATAATCATTGTCGTTATTCTGGTTTATCAGGTTGCTGACGTCTCTGAATAGATATTTGCAGTGCACCACGCCGTAGTCGTAGGCGAGTATGCTGTCGGTTTCATCCCTAAGAAAATTGGTTACGGCAATCATCACCGTGGCCCCGTTGTTCAGCATCCGTTTCAGGGCGTCCGCTTCGGTTTCAGAAAGATTCAGTTTCTCAGCCGCTATCAGCACGTTGTGTCTGCCGTCGGCAATCTGGTTGAGTTTCTTGTCCGTCACTTCATATCCCTTCGGCATACTGCTCCGCATCACGCTGTCGAACACCATACAGCCGTAAGGCTCGCTGTCGTTGCCGTCGTGAGTCTCCAGCCATACGTATTTATGTGGCATGGACAGCTGCAGCACTATCAGCACGGCGAGCAGTGACAGTATTGTCATTATGAATCCTCTGCTTGTCTTCATGGCGTGTCGTTTAGCTTGTTATCGTTTATCGTTCCGGCAATGCCGTCGGCGAGTGAGCATACAGTGGCAAAGAGGTCTTTGTCAGCATCGAAGTCGCCGTATCTCACTCTCAGGAAATGGTTTGTCATGATGCGCAGTTTCTCGTTCTGGAACTCCCGGGTGTATTGAGAAGGCGTCTTGAAAGGCTGCCAGTCGATGATTTCCCTGTCCGAGAGCAGTCGCAGCGTCTTCAGATATGTCAGTCTTATTGCCTCCCTGTAGTTCCCGTTTCCGGCGGCACGGGTTATCTCCGTATCGAAGTCGATGCCGTAGATAGTGTCTTCGCTCACAGTATATTCCATCTTGTCGCCTCTGCTTTTCCTGGAGAAGAACAGGTCGGGTCTCTTTATCATTATCACCGCCACGATGGCTATCACGATGGCAATGGCTATCAGCGACCATATCAGCTGTTGGTTTTCTGCGTATGTGTCGCTGCCGAAGATGGAATCAATAAAATTCCTCAGAGCTTCGCGCAGCAAGTCGAAATACGAACTTCCCGGCTTCACTATCTGTGAGTCGTAGTCGTATTCCTGTCGCAGATTTTCAATCTGCAGACTGTCCATGGTCAGTGGACTTGTCATTATGGTCAGTGAGTCAGTCATTGGCGTCAGAGTTTTTCAAAGTCGTCAATCTCGTCGAAGCGGGGCTTGCCGTTGGTGTTGCCTTGATTGTTGTTGGAATCGTATCCGCTTCCATTGCCGTAACCGTAATTGCCGGCATTGTTCCTGGTGTCGTCGTCTTTTCCGGTGTCGTCGTTATTGCCGCTGTTGTTCCGGCCGTCGTTGGCGAGATTGTCAAAATCGTTTATCTGGCTTGTTATTCCCTCATCGCCCAGCTTGTCGGCGGCATGGCCGTACTGGTAGGCGATAGCCACAGCCAATATCGAATATCCGAGATACGACACGAATGTGGTCAGCACTCCCATGATGTATGTCGCTATGGTGTATACAGGACTGTTCACTATGGGGGAGAGGTCGGATGTTATTCCCACCATTGACTTCATCGCCAGCAGGATGGAGTAGGGGATGCTCGCCATGTTGCCCACCATGCTAACGATGAGACTTATCACGACACAGATGGCGAAGATTCCTCCCCAAGTCTTGAAGCCCCAGACAATCGTTTTCTTCAGAGCCTCTGTTATGGAGATGCGCTCGAAGATGTAGACAGGGAACAACAGTGACAGAGGGATGAACAGGGCGAATGAACCGAACAGCGGCAGCACAAGGAGAAATGGCGATACCATTGCGATGCCGATAGATACGAGAAGTATCAGCGCCGCAATCAAGTCTATAGTTACCATGGCAGTTGCAGCTCTCAGCATCGTCCTTTTCAGCTTGGGCAGCAGTTCCTTGAAGGTCATTCCGCTGATGTTACCCTTGTTCTCCTCGTATGCCATCATCAGTGCGTATGTCATGCCGAAGACCAGTGTCATGCCTATGATGGAGAAAACCATCGTTGCAGCGCTGCCGGCGATAAACTGCATCAGTAATCCGTCGCTTCCCGACATGTTGTTGATCTTGTCTATGTCCATCATTCCCTGCATGTAAGTGTTGAGGCTCAGCGCCTGAAACATGCTTAAGGGCAGAAGGATATAAGTCAGCATACGCAGATATACCTTCCAGTTTCTGCCGAAATAGTCGAAGGTGTCGTTGAACTTCTGTGTGAACGTGCGTTCCTTGTATAGTGGGATTATTGGTTTTTGGGATAGATTCATTGTCGTTGTTTTTTATTATAATGTCATTGATTGATGTTTCTTGATTGTGTCCCGTTTAATCCGGTGTCATTCCGTTTGATGAATGATGCATACTTGTCTGTTGGATAAGGCTTCGTCATACGGAAGGTCTGATTCCCGGAGCGTCGTCAGCTTCTGTTTCCCGTTCCTTCTCCTTGGCAGCACCACGAAATAGAATATCACGAATGCGAGACAGAGAATGATGAACGAGAGGCGCACCCCGTCGGCAACTTCCGTATGGCGTGTGAGGAATCCCTCGATGAATCCAGCCACGATGAATATCGGCACTGTGCCCACGACGATTTTCAGTCCCCGTTTAGCCCCTCTCCTGAATGCCGTGATGCGTGAATACGTGCCGGGAAACAGTATGCCGTTGCCCAGTGCTATTCCGGCAGCACCTGCCACCACGATGGCGCTCAGCTCCAGTGTGCCGTGCAGGAATACCGCCAGCATCGACTCGCCCAGCAGCCCATGCTGCCAGAATAGCGTCTCGAAGCATCCCACCATCACGCCGTTGTAGAACAGCATGATGCCCGATCCTATACATGTCAGCATTCCCATGGCAAAGATGTTGAACGACACCCCGATATTGTTCTGGGTGATTTCGAGAAACGAGTTCATCTCTCTGACGCCGGTATAAACGTTCATCGGCATCCCTTCCTTGATGTTCTCCAGTGTCATGTCCACATAAGCGTCGCCCAGGATGATGCGGCAGAAATCATGGTCGCCGAGCTGCGACACGATGCCTGTCACCACGCTCACCATCATTATGATGAAGGCAGCCAGCAGCAGTCGCCTTGCCTCAAACATCGTGTCGGGCACCTCCTGAGTCCAGAAGGTGATGAGGCGGCTCCACTTCTCCTTCTTGTTGCGGTATATGCCGTTGTGGAGCGCTACGCAGAGGTTGTTGAGATACAGCGTTATGCGCGAGTTGGGATAGTGGGTATAGGCAAAGGCGAGGTCGGCAGTGGTGTCGGTGTAGGCATCGGCAAGGTCGTCGGGCGAATATGCCGACGGGTCGTTGGCGATGCTCTCCACGTCTTGCCATTTCCTGATGTTGTTTCTTATGAATATGATTTCCTTCATTCCTCACAGTCTGATTTTGTCCTTTGCCGATAATATTTTGGCAAATATGTCGCAAATGTAGTCAGATTTCCATATATTTGCAAACGGCAAGCGATAAAACTTGCATACAAAGATAATAACCACTCGTTTTTTTTATAACATGGCAACGGCAGACATATTGACAGGACAGTTCGTGATACTCGACCAGACACCGGCGAGCATCGGCGACCGCATCATAGCGCGCATCATAGACATGATGGTGCGCGTGGCTTATGTCATCGTTGCTCTGGTGTTCTTCACTTGGGTGCCAAGTGGCGGCGATGATGATTTCTGGTCGCTCATGCTGGTCCTGCTCGTGGGATTGCCGCTGGTGTTATACACCTTCCTGTGTGAATTGCTTTTCAACGGACAGACCATAGGCAAGATGGTGATGAAGATACGCACGGTCAGCGTCGACGGGTCGTGTCCCACGATGGGCAGCCTCTTTCTGCGCTGGCTGCTCGAAATCGTAGACGTCACCTTCTTCTTCGTTGGCATAATCCCCATCATCACCACCCGCCGTCACCAGAGATTCGGCGATCTTGCCGCCGGCACGATGGTGATAGCCCGTCCCGACCCTTCTCTGATGCATATCTCGCTGTCAGAATTCCAGTATGCCTTCCCCGACTACCAGCCCCATTATGCAGGCGCAAAGCTTTTGTCGCTCGGTCAGGCAGAACTGATAGAGCGCTTTGTCAACGTGGCGGACCGCCACGGGGCTTGTGATGAGTCTGCCCTCGCCAACCTTTCCCGTAAGGTGGCTGCCGCCATTCAGGCTCCCGGCAATCCCGACAGTCTGCAGTTCCTCCGTACGGTGCTCAATGATTATCGTTATTATGCCCTTAATGAGGTGTGTTTATGTTAATAATTACTCTATGATCTTTTGACGCAATACATCATTCCCGGAATGATGCTCGCATTCGGAATATGCCTTTTCTTCCTTTCCATACCCGACAAGGAAGGACTCAAGAACTACCCCAGTTCGGGATAAGAATAGTTCATAAAAAAGTTGGTAGTCTCACAAATATTTTGTACCTTTATAGGTGATTTACAACAAGTTACAAATATATTTGATATGACTACCGATTACAAAGTTACAGAATTATTTTGTATTATAGACGAGTTTTGCAAACATTTTAATGCAGAAAATTCAGGAAATCTACTTGAAGACAATAGCGGAGTGAAGCGTAGACTGCGTGCAGCATCGTTGTCCGACAGTGAAATCATGACGATTCTGTTGTATTATATTGTATAAAACACTCGGTTATCCCGAACTGGGGTAGTTTCCTTCATTGATGTGTCAATTAGCGAGTGCAATATTACGAATGTTTTTAGAAAACTCTTTTACAACTGTATGGAAATGTAATTATCAATTGATTCTTGACGATTAAATTAACGAGCATGTAAGAATTCCATAGCGACTTCTAACAACAGCAAAACACTAATACAGAATATTACAAAATATTTTATATAACTATTTTGGGACTTCAAGGAGAGCCTATTGACACGTTTCATTTCTTTTTCTATGTTGCATTTGTATACTGTTAGACAAGTACAAATATAGGATAAGGCTATGTTCGCAAACAATATAGTTGCTATGTTTTTTCTAATAAGAACCAAACCTAAGCTTTTGTTAAAAATTAATTTCAATGCAATGGATGCACTTAAAAATAGAATAAACAACAGTATGCATATTAACGTCATTGCACCTGATTCGGCATCTTTTTTGTGGTACATATAAGCATGCTGTTTAGACTTTAAAATTTCTTTATTTGTATATTCTTTTACTGTCATTCCTTTAGCCTTGATTCTTTTTCTTAAAAATGGCAGTTGAAATATTAAATTAAGGATAGGTTCAAGAAGCCCAAAAATCGGCACGTCCATAATCCTGTAGCCACGCAATGCTATGCAATATGCACCTAGAAATATATTGACAATTAGTTTCATACAAAATTAATAATAAAAATAGTCAAACACAGCTCCACTTATTGCTCCTCCGAAATCGCCTCCCAAAATGCCACCGGCATAACCTCCAACTAATCTTCCTAAAACAAAAGCTGGTACGGAGAGTAATCCTTCTGAATATGTGCCAGCTGCAGCACTCGCACCATAGGCAAGCCCTTCGCAATTATTTGGACAGGTCTGCTAATCTTCGTAATCGTATACATTATTATAATACAAGCCTTTCAATTTGAAATCTTTCATTTTTTTTCATAGTCTTCAAACCAACTATGATGTTTATGCTTCTTGTCTCATTGCTGCCATATGCAGTGGCTGTACCAAGAATAAAGTCATCAGATGGAAGATTAAAGTTTTTGTCCTTATATGTTTCACCGCATATAAATGCATAGTTATTGCAATTAGGACACCACGTTCCTGACTTGTTCTTGTGAATGTCAGTTTAAAAGATTCCTAATGGTTGAAACTAATACCAATTGCATTTCTTCAATTTTATGAATTTTAGGTTAGGATAATTATTCAAATCACAAAACTGTCTGAACTCTTCTGACATCAAACAAATGCTATTATAAGTATAGTACATGTCTCCTTTGCGTTTTCGCATAATGTAATTCAAATCGGGAATAACTTCCAGTCTTGAACGGCAATATGGGCAACACATAGGGATGTCTTTCATTGTCCTAAACATGTATTCCGAATCATAGCCAATGGCTTGTTTTGCTATAATATTTTTTCTTTTTCATGATAATTATCATGGCCTCCATCGCCAAATTATATTATTGTATTTATAAAAATCCCATCGTGCATCCCAATATCTCAGTGGATGAGAATTGTGAAAATGTCTGTCTTGTAAAATCTATTTTATCGCATTAATAAATGTTCATAACTTCTGTTTTCTCATTTACCGAGAACAAAGAAATGCGTCAGCCATTTTGAAAATCAATAAAATTAAAGCGCTGCATATCAAAAAATATTTTATATATCTGTTTTGAGTTTTGTGGGAGAGGCGTCTGAACCGTTTCATTTCTTTGTCAAGATTGCAATTATAATACATTATACTTATTGAAATCCAAGACATAAAAAGTATTGCAAATATAATAAAATGTACGTTCTTTTTTACAAGTATTATTCCAAAACTACCTTTAAAAATGAGTTTCAGGGCAATGGCCATACTCAAATAGAAAAGAACAAACAATGCAGCTATTAACATGATTGCTGTTGTCTCTCGTTGTTCTTTGTCGCTTGCGAGACTAAGTTTTTTTAATCTGGCAATTTCCTTATTTGTATATTCTTCCAATGAATTTTCTTTGGCTTGTAGCTTTTTATTGGAAATGTATAAAAAATGAATTAAAAGTTTAGTAAACCATACAATTACAGCATCCAGCGCTCCATAAATACGCAATGCTATGCAATACGCACCTAAATATACATTGATAATTAGCTTCATATAAAATTAATAATAAAAATAGTCAAACACAACTCCACTTATTGCTCCTCCGAAATCGCCTCCCAAAATGCCACCGGCATAACCTCCAACTAATCTTCCTAAAACAAAAGCTGGTCCGGAGAGTAATCCTTCTGAATATGTGCCAGCTGCAACACTCGCACCATAGGCAAGCCCTTCGCCTAAAAAATGTGCGCCAATTTCACTCCCTGCAATTCTTCCACTTGCAACAAATAAAGCGCATCGATATTCTCTGCTGTCCGAACCATATACATTACCCGTTGGCTGAATTAATTTAAGTTGATAAATATGAGTAAAAAGTTGTACATATCGCTGATTTTTAGTAACTTAGTGGTGTTCAAAACATTAAGTCCAAACCATCGTATGTACAACCTTTATACAAAATTCGTCAAAATACTTGATATATGCAAGCAATTCTCTGAAAATCTCGTCAATGAATCTGCTAATTATGGTGACAAAGGGTATATTGGAGCTGACGTACAGCTTGACTTGTTCGAAACCGCACACATAAGACTGGAGTGTCCGTATCGGCTCAACCAAAAGGATTGGAAACCGACATTCATTCCGTTTGCAAAGGCAAGAAAGAGGATTGAGACAATATTCTCACAACTTACAGACCAGTTCTTGGTCATCAGGAACTATGCGAAAATAACGAATGGTTTGTTTGCCAGAATCATTGGCAAAATTAGTGCACTTACCATTCTGCAATACGTAAACTTCATTAACGACAAGCCCATTGGCAGAATTAAGTATGCACTAAATTAATTCCGCCAACAGGTTGTATATCTTTCCCAAGATCAAGGAACCATTAGAAGATTCCGTCTGTGAAGCCACCGCGGTGACGGTGGATGTTATGGAGACACCATCCGACACGGAATCGGAATGCACCGTGGCGACAGAAGACGATTTGATGCTCTCGCTTCAGAGGCGGGATTTGCCGGCAGGGTAAACCTCTATCGCGCTTTCAAACGCAAGACCGGAGTGTCGCCGACAGACAGGGATGCCTATAAGTCGCCGCTGACCGACAATATTGCCATTGATTGTTAAAAAACAACAAGAATACACATTAAATCAGTCATAAGAAAGCGTGGTGTTGCTTATTCGACAGGGTTTTTGTAAATTTGCAATGATTTTCAGGGCGTATCTTCATCGGATGCGCCCATAGACTATATGCTATAAACAGAATTATGAATATAATCAGCGAAATAAACAAGGCGGCGCTCGAAGCCGTGAAAGCACTCTACGGACAGGATGTACCAGAGAAGATGGTGCAAGTGCAGAAGACAAAGAAGGAGTTTGAGGGAAGCCTCACGCTCGTGGTTTTCCCATTCCTCAAGATTTCAAAGAAAAAGCCTGAAGACACAGCGGCTGAAATCGGAGAATGGATGAAGCAGAACTGCAAGGCAGTGGCAGACTACAATGTGGTGAAGGGATTCCTCAACATCGTAATCGACACTGCGGCATGGATAGGGATGCTCAACGATATCAACGCCGACGAACACTATGGCGAGAAGCAGGCAACGGAAGACTCTCCGCTGGTGATGATAGAATATTCTTCGCCAAACACAAACAAACCTCTACACCTGGGTCATGTGCGCAACAACCTGCTCGGATGGTCGTTGGCGCAGATCATGGCGGCCAACGGCAACAAGGTGGTGAAGACAAATATCGTGAACGACCGCGGTATCCACATCTGCAAGTCTATGCTCGCATGGCAGAAGTGGGGCAACGGCGTTACTCCAGAGACAAGCGGCATGAAGGGCGACCACCTCATCGGTGACTTCTACGTGGCTTTCGACAAGCACTACCGCGAGGAGGTGAAGGAGCTGAAAGCCAAGTTCGTGGCAGAAGGCATGGACGAAGAGACTGCCGAGAAGAAAGCCAAGGATGAGGCTCCGCTGATAAAGGAGGCCCACGAGATGCTCGTGAAATGGGAGCAGGGCGACAAGGACGTGCGCGACCTGTGGCAGAAGATGAACTCATGGGTATATGCCGGTTTCGACGAGACATACAAGAACCTCGGAGTAGGCTTCGACAAGATATACTACGAGTCTGACACCTACCTCAAAGGCAAGGCAAAGGTGGAAGAAGGACTGGAGAAGGGACTCTTTGAGCGCCACGAGGACAACAGCGTGTGGGCTGACCTCACCAACGAGGGACTCGACCAAAAGCTGCTGCTCCGTTCTGACGGCACTTCAGTGTATATGACTCAGGATATCGGTACCGCCGAGATGCGTTTCAAGGATTATCCTATCGACAAGATGATATACGTGGTGGGCAACGAGCAGAACTATCACTTCCAGGTGCTCTCGATACTTCTCGACCGTCTCGGCTTCAAGTGGGGCAAGGAGCTCGTACACTTCTCATACGGTATGGTGGAACTGCCAAACGGTAAGATGAAGAGCCGTGAGGGAACAGTGGTGGATGCCGACGACCTGATAGAGACAATGGTGGCCGACGCCAAGAAGACGAGCGAGGAACTGGGCAAGTTCAACGACATGACAGAGGAGGAGCGCAACGAGATAGCCCGCATCGTGGGTATGGGAGCGCTGAAATACTTCATACTGAAAGTTGATGCCCGCAAGAACATGCTCTTCAATCCGGAAGAGAGCATCGACTTCAACGGCAACACCGGTCCGTTCATCCAGTATACCTATGCCCGCATCCGCAGTATTCTTCGCAAGGCAGCCGGTCAGGGTGTCACCTTCCCTGATGCGCTCGCCGACAATATGCCTCTCTGCCAGAAGGAGACGGAGCTGATACAGAAGATGGACGAGTTTGGTGCCGCAGTGCGTCAGGCTGGCAAGGACTACTCTCCGAGCGGCATCGCAAACTACTGCTATGAGCTGACCAAGGACTTCAACCAGTTCTACCACGATTACAGCATCCTCAACGCCGATACCGAAGAGGAGAAAGTCGTTCGCCTTGTCATCGCCAAGAACGTGGCCAAGACCATCAAGAACGGTATGGCACTGCTTGGCATCGAGGTGCCGGAAAGAATGTAGTTGATTCATAATTTCAATTCGTGATTGGTGGATGATATCGTTCGGGCATCAATCATGAATTGGTGGAAAAGTATAAAGGGTGGCGGAAATTGAAGATAAAAGATATTCTGTCACCCTGACTTTTGCTTATGGAAGAAGTCGGTGACGTCGGATTTGCAGGCTTGGACAGAAATGTGATGCTCCCCACCCCAAATCGGTCATTATACCGTTTGGGCAAATGTGTGGCAATGGAAATATGCTCCGGTCTGTAATTATGAATTATGAAATATGGATTATGAATTGACAAACCCTCCGTCGTATAGAAACGACACCGTGTTGCCGTTGCCGATGGAAGTGACCGCCGATGCGTGGGCCGTTGATGCGGCATGTTCCGGCAATCCCGGTCCGATGGAATATCGGGGTATAGACCTCGCCACGGGAGCCGTGGTATTCCATTATGGTCCTGTGCACGGCACTAATAATATCGGTGAGTTCCTCGCCATTGTGCATGCACTTGCACTGATGGAACAGAAAGGCATACGCAAGACAATATATTCAGACAGCCACAATGCCATCCTCTGGGTCAGCAAGAAGCAATGCAAGACCAAGTTGGAACGCACGCCACAGACTGCACAGCTATACAATGTGATAGCACGGGCGGAACAGTGGCTCAAGACACACCCCTTCCGTGTGCCGATACTGAAATGGGAGACGAAACGTTGGGGAGAAGTGCCGGCGGATTTCGGAAGGAAGGGATGAGGCTGATCAGGGTATCAGACTGCTGATGAAACGTGAAAACTGCATTTAATCCGCAAATAATTACAATTCTCATGCAATGTTTTCTGCTAACGGATGTTAACCATATAGAAATCGTTTCAAGAGGTTAAACTGTTGGAGAAACATTGTTCACCCTCAATCGGACATCAGACCCCGTTGGGATTTAACAAAAGAAGGAGCTGCCTGTACATTATTATATAGTATAACTATAGGAATGCATATATATAGAATGAAGGCAAGTCTCTCTTAACAATAGTGAACAATGATGGACATTTCGGAACAGCAACTCTATGAACGCCTGCAAAGCGGTGACGCTATGGCGCAGAAGGCTCTCTACGCGAAGTATGTGGGGAGTCTGACTGCCGTTTGTTCCCGTTATGTGGCAGATGCCGACGACGTGAAGGACGTCATGCAGGAGGTGTTCATCAAAGTGTTCACACAGATTGCCTCGTTCACCTTCCGTGGCGAAGGTTCGCTGAAGGCATGGCTGATGAGGATTACCGTCAACACATCGTTGACCTATCTGAAGAATGCCGGACGCCTGAGCGTGGTGAGAGACGACACACAGGTGGCTGACATTGTGGAGGACGAGGAACCGGATGCCGAAGGAGTGCCGCCAGACGAACTGCAACGGATGATAATGCGCTTGCCCGACGGCTACAGAACGGTGCTCAACCTATATGTCTTCGAGGACAAGAGCCACAAGGAAATCGCCGCATTATTGAATATAAAGCCGACGTCGTCGGCGTCGCAGCTGTTTCATGCCAAGGCGCTGATGGCGAAAATGATAGTAGAATATAAAAGAACCCATTAACTGTTTCACGATGAAGGAAGAGTGGAAATACAAACTGCAAAGAAGTCTGGCAGACTATGAACAGTCTGCCCCTGACGGATTGTGGGAAGACATACAGAAAGCTATGTCTGCCTCTGCCGGCGTGATGCAGGATGAAGGTAAGGTGATACCGCTGCCTGGCAAGAACCGTACAAAGGTGGTGGCGCTGAGGATTGCCGCTGCCGCAGCATGCGTTGCTTGTGGAGTGGGACTGTATCTCAGTATGCCGGACCACGACAAGGGCGCACACTCCATGGTGGCAGATGCCTTGGGAGACGGAAGCAAAGCAGCTGGCAGCAATGGCATGCAGACTGATACTCCGGCAAACGGCGACGGTCATGGCATGATGCCGCAAAGACACGACGCTGTGGGCAAGCTTCTGGCAAAGGCGGATATCCCGGCAGCAGTGAGAGAGGCGATAAGCTACGCACAGAAGGAAACCCAGACGGAACAGTTGGAATATGCTCCGCAGGAGGCAGTGGCTGTTGCTGCAGCCAACAATGGTAATGCTTCTATAGAAAAGAAATCAGAGACACAGGCTAATGCCGTTGGCACGATGCGTGAGAGCGTGGTGCGTCGTGGCAGTAATGCGTCTTCAGCTCGTTATATGAACTCCTCATCGAAAGCTGTGGATGTCAGCCATTCAGCATCAGAGGGACGTCTCACGGCAAGTCTTTTCGCTGCCAATGCCATGGGCGGAAGCGGCAACAGTATAACCAGCGACAGGTCGATGTTCGCGATGAGCGATATGATGTTCAATGATTATCCCGAACTGAGCGATGCCTACAGTGCCGTAAACGCAAGGACTTCCGGCAGTTCGCTCAACGATGAGAGCGTTGACCATCATCAGCCGATACGCGTAGGACTGTCGTTGCACTATTCCCTCTCTGAGAAGTGGGGACTGGAGACAGGACTCACATACTCATATCTCTATTCTGAGACTACGGCAGGCAAGAGCGACAACCGCTACGACACAAAGCAGAAAGTGCATTTCTTAGGCATTCCGCTGACTGTGGACTATAGCATCTGGCGCAACAAACTGCTCAACGTGTATGTGGCAGGCGGCGGAATGGTGGAGAAGAGTCTGAGAGCCAAAGCCACCACAGCGTATGTCCTCAACGGCAGTAAGATGAATACCGAGACCAACAAGCTCAGCATGAAGGAACTGCAATGGTCAGTAAATGCCGCTGCCGGCATACAGCTGAACATCACCAAGGAGGTGGGCATCTACGCCGAGCCGGGCGTGGGATACTATTTCGACAATGGCAGTGATGTGAAAACGGCATACAGCGACAATCCTTTCAATTTTAACATGAAGCTCGGTTTGCGTTATTCGATCAAGTGACATGACATCTCAATCAGATGACATGACGCCTCAATAAGATAATGCGCTATACATATTAATAAAGCATGACATCATGACCGGATAGCGATTCCGGTCTGAGACAATATGGTTTGGTAATGACAGCTCAATACAATCGGCAGGTTGTAATGGACTGTCATTAATTGTTTTCAGATGGTTTGATAATCCCGAAACGCTCGTTTAACCAAGATAGGTCGTTAGGGATTGTTAGGATTTTTTTAGATTAGAGGCTTTGTTGGATGAAATAATTCCGGCGACAAAAATATATGCCTAAAAATCCCCCCATAGCGTGGGGAACAGAACCCCCTAATGTGGGGTTTCATTCCCCACGCTATGGGGGAATTTATACAAAAACTTGGGTCAAGTTGTAAATATCTTGACAAACATTGTTGTTTTGACCTACTTTTTATTATATTTGCACAAAATTAATAAAACAAAAGAAAAGTTAGACTACTGATAAAAACAGGTACGTTAATGGACTGCTGCATGTTCTGCAACAGAATATTCAGACATGATATATAGTACGACACAGTGGACTTGACTATAAAAACACTGCAACATAACCAACAAAAAATAACTTTGTGTGGTGATAAATGTACTAACGGATGTTAACGGCTAGTTTCAACCGA
>OGQO01001327.1_pt1 | contig 23049 bp, 18 predicted proteins | sample 1553241 | NCBI WGS metagenome assembly OGQO01 (sample SAMEA2579933, study PRJEB22360) | human gut metagenome | biome: human gut; feature: human-associated habitat; material: faeces | place: Denmark | collected 2008/2010
AAATAACTCGAAAAATAACGAGAGAAACTTGTTTAATTAGAGTAAAGCGGGGGAGAACGAGAGGGGGCTGATGTTCATTGACTGAAGAAGTCTTTGACAAGACAAGAGTAACCTGCATCTCCCCTTCGGGGGAGAACGAGAGGGAGCTGATGTGATTGGCAGAAATCATAGGCAGAGTAATTTGTCATGATATATATGAACCGCCTTCATGCCATCAGCCCTACAGAAAATAGTCATTTATAAATAAAAAAAACATCATGTCAGAGAAGAAATTCAACTACGAAGAAGCTGTCACCCAGCTCGAAACAATAGTTCGCAAGATGGAAAGCGGGGAACTCGACATCGACTCCCTCTGCGACCAGCTCAAGACCGCCAAGCAACTGATAGAGAAATGCAAGGCGAAGCTCCAGAAGACCGATGCCGAGATAAAGAAACTGCTCGACGAATGACTGTGGGCGCCGCTCCGTATGGGCAGCCGACAGCCCCCTGTACCCGTTGCAGTCAGTATATCAGATTCGCGTCCATCTGCCGTAACGTTTATCTGCCTACAGTCCCCGTCCCGTTGTATTCCACAATCAGCCGGCCCTGATGCCCGATATTGATGCAAAAAGGCAATTCTACGTCCTTTGGCGAGGGTGATTTTGCAGAAAAAAAGAAATTCCCTCGATTTTTATTGCAGAGAATGAATATTCTTACTAAATTTGCGGCAAATTAACTTTAAAACGATTACAATATGAAAGATTTGGATTGGTCTAATTTAGGCTTTGGTTACAGAAAGACAGACTATAACGTGCGTTGCTACTATCGCGACGGCAAGTGGGGCGAGATTGAAGTCTGCTCCAGCGAATACGTTAATCTGCATATGGCAGCTACCTGTCTGCACTACGGACAGGAGGCATTCGAGGGACTCAAGGCATTCCGCTGCCCGGACGGTAAGGTACGCGTGTTCCGCATGGACGAGAACGCAGCCCGTCTGCAGTCTACATGCCGTGGCATCATGATGCCTGAGGTGTCTACAGAGCTCTTCGAGGAGATGGTGGCAAAGGTGGTACGCCTCAACCAGGAGTACATCCCAACATACGAGAGCGGAGCATCGCTCTATATCCGTCCGCTGCTCATCGGAACAAGTGCCCAGGTAGGTGTTCACCCTGCAACAGAGTATGTGTTCCTCATCTTCGTTACACCGGTAGGCCCATACTTCAAGGGCGGTTTCTCTACCAACCCATACGTCATCGTGCGTGAGTACGACCGTTCAGCTCCTCTCGGCACCGGTAAGTACAAGGTGGGTGGAAACTATGCAGCTTCTATGCAGGCCAACCATCTGGCACACGAGAAGGGCTACGCTTGTGAGTTCTATCTCGACGCCAAGGAGAAGAAATACATGGACGAGTGTGGTGCTGCCAACTTCTTCGGTATCAAGAACAACACCTACATTACTCCTAAGTCAACATCTATCCTCCCTTCAATCACCAACAAGAGCCTCATGCAGCTCGCTGAGGACTTCGGTCTGAAGGTAGAGCGTCGTCCTATCCCTGAAGAGGAGCTGGAGACATTCGAGGAGGCAGGAGCATGCGGTACAGCAGCCGTTATCAGCCCTATCTCTTATATAGACGACCTCGACACCGGCAAGCGCTTCACATTCAGCAAGGATGGCAAGCCAGGTCCTATCTCACACAAGCTCTACACACACCTGCGCAACATCCAGTATGGTATCGAGCCTGACACACACGGATGGACTAAGGTGATTATCGACTAATACGCTGATAGATTCTATTAACAATAAGTAAATAGGTGTTCAGAATTAATTTATCGTCAGTATAATTAATCTTGAACACCTATTTGCGATATATATACTATATGCCGGTATCAGACACCGCAACCACGTACAACATCATAAATGAGTAAAGGAAAACTACAGAAATTCGCAGAGATGGAGACATTCAAGAATGTCTTCCAGTATCCATATTCAGTAATCGAAAACGTGCCCTTCGAGATGAAAGGCAAATGGCGTGAGGAATATTTCCACAACCAGAACCCCATTGTCCTGGAGCTGGGCTGTGGCAAGGGAGAATACACCGTGGGACTGGCACGCATGTTCCCCGACGTAAATTTCATCGGAGTCGACATCAAGGGAGCGCGCATGCACACCGGAGCAAAGCAGGCTCTGGAGGAAGGACTCGGCAACGCCGCTTTCCTGCGCACCAACATCGAGATAATCGACCGCTTCTTCGCCCCGGGCGAGGTGCAGGAGATATGGCTCACCTTCAGCGACCCGCAGATGAAGAATCCGCGCAAACGTCTCTCCAGCACATACTTCATGGAGAGATACCGCCGCTTCCTCGTAGACGGAGGACTCGTGCATCTGAAGACAGACTCCAACTTCCTTTTCACATACACCAGACTCATGGTGGAGAAAAACGCGCTGCCGGTATTGATGCAGACCGAAGACCTCTACCACGACCAGTCGCTCGACGACGACACCCGTTCTATCCTCTCCATCCACACATATTATGAAAAACAGTGGATAGACCGCGGACTGAACATCAAATACCTCAAATTCCGTCTGCCGGCCGCCGGCACTCTCGAAGAGTCAGACGTGGAAATCCCGCTCGACGAATACCGCAGCTACAAGCGCACGAAGCGTAGCGGAAAGGATTCGGCAAAGTGACCCATCTGTATTTTGCAGGATAAATAAAAAACGCTAACTTTGCAGTGACGTCTGTGAGGTTGGCGCTTTTTCGTATGGCGACAGTCCGCGGCGCCTGCCGTTTCGCGGCATTCCCGGCGTTGCATCCCCGTTTAGTGTGGGGCGTGTCAGCGGCGTGGTCAGCCTGCTATGCGGTTATCTTCATTAAGAATAAATTCAAGACAGAAATGACATTATATCCAAAACTCATTACCGATGCGTTGCAGACCGTGACGTATCCTGGCACAAAGAAGAATCTCATCGAGAGCGGGATGCTCGCCGACGACGTGCGTATCGCCGGCAGCAGCGTGTCGTTCACGCTCATCTTCCCCCGCGACACCGACCCATTCCTGAAATCCACAGTCAAGGCTGCCGAGGCTGCCATCCGTTATGCTGTGAGCCAGCACGAAGGCGACGACTCCGGCAAGGCGATGACCATCGACATCAAACTGGAATATAAGTCCAAGCCGCGCCCTGAGGTGGGCAAGCTGCTCCCGGAGGTGAAAAACGTCATCGCCGTAAGCTCCGGCAAGGGTGGAGTGGGCAAGAGCACCGTGTCGGCAAACCTCGCCATCTCGCTCGCCCGTCTGGGCTACAAGGTGGGACTGCTCGACACCGACATCTTCGGTCCGTCGATGCCAAAGATGTTTGACGTTGAGGACGAGCGTCCGTATGCCGTGCCGGTGGACGGCCGCCAGCTCATCCAGCCTATAGAGAAATATGGAGTGAAGCTCCTGAGCATCGGATTCTTCGTGAATCCCGACACCGCAACGCTGTGGCGTGGCGGTATGGCATCCAATGCCCTGAAGCAGCTCATCGCCGACGCCAACTGGGGCGACCTCGACTATTTCATCCTCGACACGCCGCCGGGCACCAGCGACATCCATCTCACTCTGCTCCAGACCCTCGCCATCACGGGAGCCGTGATTGTGAGCACTCCGCAGAGCGTTGCCCTCGCCGACGCCCGCAAGGGTATCGACATGTATCGCAACGACAAGGTGAACGTGCCCATCCTCGGAATGGTGGAGAACATGGCATGGTTTACACCTGCCGAACTGCCAGGAAACAAATACTACATCTTCGGCAAGGAGGGCTGCAAGAAATTGGCTGAAGAGCTCAATATCCCACTGCTCGCACAGATTCCTCTCGTGCAGAGCATCTGTGAGGACGGCGACAAGGGAATGCCGGCGGCATGCCATCCAGAGAGCATCACCGGACAGGCGTTCCTCAATCTCGCACAGGCAGTGGTGACAATGGTAAACCGCCGCAACCGCGAGCAGCCCAAGACCAAGATCGTGCCCGTAAAGGAATGACGGCTTCCCACCCCCGTCATGCCCTGGGGCAGAAGGGAGGGAAGTGGAATGAGAACTGAAATACTGTGCAGACAGTAATGAAAACCCGATATGCGGTCTGATGACCGTTCTACAATCATGCAGGGAGGATACGAGATCATGACCAGAAGAAGATATCCAATAGGAATACAGACGTTCAGCAAAATCAGAGAGAACGATATGTTGTATATAGACAAGACGGAGTATATATACAACATGGCACATGCTGCCGGAACGTATTATTTCCTCAGTCGTCCGCGACGCTTCGGCAAGTCGCTTCTCGTATCCACCATGCAGAGCTATTTCGAGGGAAGGCGAGACCTCTTCAGAGGACTGGCGATAGAGAAGCTGGAAAAGGAATGGACGGAATATCCCGTTATCCTTCTCAGCATGGCAGGGGCCAAACACATGGATGTGGAGGGACTGCAGGAGTATCTGCTATATATACTGAAGGTGAATGAGGAACGCTTCGGAGTGGAATTCCATTCCGCGGCGCCCAATCTCAGGCTGACAAACCTCATCATGGCTGTTTATGAGAAGACCGGGCGACAGGTGGTGGTGCTTATCGACGAATACGACGCCCCGCTCCTCGATGTGGCGCATGAAGAGTCACAACTCGTGGCGATGCGCGACATCATGCGCAATTTCTACAGTCCGCTCAAAGACTGCGACCCATATCTGCGCTTCGTCTTCCTCACCGGCATTACGAAATTCTCGCAGCTCAGCATCTTCAGCGAACTGAACAATATCAGCAACATCTCCATGAAGGATGACTATGCAGGCATCTGCGGCATAACGGAAACGGAACTGTTGGACGACATGCAGGACGGCATCGCCGGTCTGGCTCAGGCCAACGAGCTGACGCCGCAGCAGGTGGTGGCAAAGCTGAAGGAGAATTACGACGGCTATCATTTCTCGGCGCATTCGCCGGGAGTGTTCAATCCCTTCAGCCTGCTCAGCAGCCTCGCCAACAAAGACTTCGATTCCTACTGGTTCGCATCGGGCACACCCACATATCTCGTCAATATGTTGCAGAGATTCAATGTGCAGCCGGCGAGCCTGCAGCGGATGTGTGCCAAGTCGTCGGCTTTCGACTCGCCGACGGAAACCATGAAGACAATCACGCCGCTGCTCTATCAGAGCGGCTATATCACCATCAAGGGCTACGACAAGATAAGCCAGCTATACACCCTCGACCTGCCTAACAAGGAGGTGAAGGTGGGGCTCTTCGAGAGTCTGCTGCCCAACTATCTCGACGGCTCGTATGCCGAGCAGGGTGATGTGGCGATAGCCCGGATGTCGGTGCTCATCCGCCAGAACGACATCGACGGTGCCTTGAGGCTGCTGCAGACATTCCTCGCCACGGTGCCATACTGCAACGTGACAAATCATGAGGGGCATTATCAGCAGATGCTTTTCATCATCTTCACGCTGCTCACTCATTATGTGGTGGATGTGGAGGTGCACACGCCAAAGGGCAGGGTGGATATCGTGATGCTGACTGCCGACCGCCTTTACCTGATAGAACTGAAACTCAACAAGGATGCCGATGCTGCCATGAAGCAGATAGACCTGAAGAACTATGCCGAGCGCTTTGCCCTTTCTGGCAAGCTGATTACTAAGGTGGTCATCAATTTCGACTCTTCCGTCAGCAATATCACCGACTGGCGGATAGCCTGACCTGTTGTGCTATTCACTGATTGTCGGATAGCCTGACCTGTTGTTCTATTCGCCGATTGGCGGATAGCCAGGCTTCCATGTTGTCCTATTTTTCCTTAAAACCCTATAATTTTATGTTAGTTAAATATTAAGTAACGTAAATTTTTTCAGTCGTTGCTAAAAAGAAAGTAAATTTGCAAAATGGAAAGACAGGCTTTTATTTAGTAACAATTTAAACATCAGCAATATGAACAAGAAAGTATTGATACCATTGGTAGTAGTGGGAGTGCTGCTCCTCGGCGGAATAGCTTATCTCACGATGAGTCTGCAGAAAGAGAAACAGGCTAACAAGGCGATGCAGGAGCTCGCCGAGATGGACAAGAAAGAGATGGAGAACGAATACCAGCAGTTTGCCGACCAGTATTCGGAGATGAAAACACGCATCAACAACGATTCCATCGTGGCACAGCTCACCCGCGAACAGGAGCGCACCGAAGCCCTGCTGCAGGAACTCAAAAACGTGAAGAGCAGTGACGCTCGCGAGATAGCACGCCTCAAGAAAGAGCTTGCCACATGCCGTGCCGTAATCCGTAGCTACGTGCTCGAGATCGACTCCCTCAACCGTCTCAACCAGAACCTCACAGCTGAGAACACCCGTGTGAAAGGACAGTATGAGGAGGCTACACGACAGATCGAAGGTCTCAACTCCGACAAGGCATCACTCTCTGAGAAGGTGGCAATCGCCGCACAGCTCGACGCCACTGGCATCACCATGGGAGCCAAGAAGAAAAACGGAGCCAAGAAGAACGTGAAGAAAATCAAGGACGCCAAGCTCATCACCGTAGGATTCACCATAACACGAAACGTTACAGCCCAGAACGGCAAGCGCCAGCTCTATGTCAGAATCACCACACCGGCAGGAGGAGTGATGGGAGCCAGCGGATCGTTCAAGTATGAAAACCGTTCGCTGCAATACACCATGGCGAAGACCATCGAATATACCGGCAACGAGACTCCCGTTACTATGTATTGGAACGTGAGCGAGACTCTCAACCCCGGCACATACAGTGTGAGCGTATTCGCCGACGGCAACCTCATCGGCCAGCGCAACTTCACATTCAAATAATGAGTAGACAAGTAGACAAGATATGAGTAAACAAGGAGTCCGCACTGCTAATCTTCTCGTCAACTCGTCAACTTGTCAACTCGTCAACTTGCGATAATTATATCATAATGAACAGATTAAAAGCAACGATAGTCCTCTCCCTCCTCGCCGCAACTGCTGTGGCGCAGGAGACGGACCATCACGAAACACAACACACAATAGAGTGTGAGGCGCGTGTGGCGTCGCCCCAGGTGCAGGCAGCACGCAGGGTGATGGCCGGCGGACCGCTCTCCCTGCAGACCTGCCGCGACATGGCGTTGGGCTACAACAAGACGCTCGCATCGAAACGCGTGCAGCGAGAGATGGCGGCACAGATGAGGAAGTCGGCACGCACGAAATATCTGCCGAGCCTCGATGTGATGGGCGGTGCGATATTCTCAAGCCGTGAGATTTCAATCCTCAACAACACCCAGAAGTCCACACTCACCAACATCGGCACCTCGCTCGGCGGACTGCTCGGCATCAGCGACCCCAAACTGCAGGGAACGCTGAACCATCTGGGACAGGATGTGGTGGACGGCTTCCGCACCAACAACCGCGCCATGTATATGGCTTCGGCAATGGTGACGCAGCCTATATATATGGGTGGAGCCATCACGGCGGCAAACAATATCGCCGACATCAACGAGAAGATGGCTGCCGTAAACGAGGAACTGGCACGCCAGAACACGCTGCAGAACATCGACCAGACTTACTGGACCGTGGTGTCGCTCCGCCATAAACTCAACCTCGCCAACAGCTTCCTGCAGCTCGTGCAGAAACTCGACGACGACGTGCAGAAGATGATCACGGCGGGAGTGGCAACCAAGGCTGACGGACTCAAGGTCAGCGTGAAGGTGAACGAGGCGGAGATGGCGGTGACGCAGGTGGAAGACGGTCTCTCCCTTGCCAAGATGCTCCTCTGCCAGACCTGCGGAATGCCTGTGGAGTCTGACATCACGCTTGCCGACGAGGCGGCTTCGGCTATCGCCATCGAAGAGGATTCGGTTAACGGTGCCGACACCGTGGCATACTGGTATCGCCCCGAACTGGAACTGCTCTCCAATACCGTGGACATCAGCCGCCAGGCAACGAAACTCGCCAGGGCTACCTATCTGCCGCAGGTGCTCCTCTCGGGAGGATACCTCATGACAAACCCTAATGTGTACGACGGATTCACAAGGAAGTTCGCCGGCGTCTGGAACGTGGGCGTGGTGGTACGCATCCCCGTATGGCACTGGATGGACGGCACATACAAGGTGCGCGCTGCCAAGGCTGCCACTACGATTGCCGAACTCGAACTCGCCGAGACGCAGGAGAAGGTGGACCTCCAGGTGAGCCAATGCAGCTTCAAGCTCAAGGAGGCTCGAAAGAAATATGCTATGGCAACGAAAAACGTGGACAAGGCGGAGGAGAACCTTCGCTGTGCCAACGTGGGATTCAAGGAGGGTGTGCTCCAGACCACTGATGTGATGGAGGCGCAGACCGCATGGATGCAGGCGCAGTCGCAGAAAATAGACTCCGAGGTGGAGATAAAGATTGCCCAGGTGAACCTCAAGAAGGCTATCGGACATATGTAGGACTTCTGATACCTTCCGCAACATAAATGACACAATGGAAAATAAAGCACAAAAGAAAAGTATAGCATTGGCAATCGCCGGATTCACGGCGGTTGTAGTATTGGCAGGACTGATAGGCTATTTCACCCTCGGCAGCCAGCCGGACATCATTCAGGGTGAAGTGGAAGTGGCAGAATACAGGGTATCGAGCAAGGTGCCCGGCAGAATTCTCGAACTCAGAGTGAAAGAGGGCGACTACGTACACGTGGGCGACACCCTCGCTATCCTCGACGCTCCCGAAGTGGAGGCAAAGAAGGCACAGGCACTCGGAGCCGAAGACGCGGCATCGGCTATGAAAGACATGGCAGACAACGGTGCGCGCCAGCAGCAGATACAGGGTGCCTACGAACTCTGGCAGCAGGCAAAGGCGGGTCTCGACATCACCAAGAAGACCTACGACCGTGTGCAGCGTCTCTTCGGCGAGGGAGTGATGAGCGCACAGAAGCGCGATGAGGCTTTCGCCGCATACAAGGCTTACGAGGCACAGGAGAAGGCGGCCAAGAGCCAGTATGACATGGCCAAGGAGGGCGCACGCAAAGAGGAGCGTGCTGCCGCCGCCGCACAGGTGAGCCGTGCTAGAGGTGCAGTGCAGGAGGTGAACTCATACATCCACGAAACGGTGCAGATAGCACAGGTGGAGGGTGAGGTGTCCGACATCTATCCCAACGTGGGAGAACTCGTCGGAACCGGTTCGCCTATCATGAGCATATCGGTGATGAGCGACATGTGGGGAACCTTCAACGTGCGCGAAGACCAGCTCTCGGGTATGAAGGTGGGTTCCGAATTCACCGCATATTCGCCAGCCTTCAAGAAAGACATCAAGATGAAGGTGTACTACCTCAAAGACCAGGGCAGCTACGCCGTGTGGAAGGCCACGAAGTCTAACGGACAATACGACCTCAAGACTTTCGAGGTGAAGGCGCGCCCCGTGGGCAAGACCGATGGTCTGCGTCCGGGAATGACGCTTGTGATAAAGTAATTGCCCCCCCCTCACATATCTCCCTCTCCATGTCTCTTCGGCAGCGGTGGGGGAGAAACCACAACCCGATATAAAATGACTCAGACAAAGCATACTGATCCGCTGACCGCAGAACAGGGCGAGGGCATGCAGACCCCTGCCGGACGTACGGGGTTCATTGCCGTTTTCCTGCGCGAGCTGCATATCATATTCACCACGCCGGTGTATCTGATATGCATGTTCCTGCTGCCCATGTTCGTCATGGTGTTCTTCACCACGCTCATGGACCAGGGACAGCCCAACAAGATGCCGGTGGGAATAGTAGACCTCGACAACACCGTCACCACACGCAATCTCACCCGGAAGCTCGACGCCTTCCAGAACACCGATGTGGTGGCATACTACAACAGTGTGGACGAGGCGCGACTGGCGATGCAGCGCAACGAAATCTACGGATTCATGTATTTCCCCAAGGGAACCACCGACAAGCTGCTCGCTTCACGTCAGCCCAAGATTTCCTTCTATTATTCATACACCTCGCTCACGGCAGGCGCACTGCTCTACAAAGACCTCAAGACCATAGCGACGCTCGGTTCGGCTGGTGTCGGATCTGCCACGATGCAGGCCAGGGGATACACACAGAAGCAGATAATGGCGTTCTTGCAGCCCATCGCCGTTGACCTACACGCCGTGAAGAACCCGTGGACCAACTATAACTTCTATCTCACCACGATGCTCGTGCCGGGATGCCTCATGCTCTTCATCTTCCTGCTCACGCCTTATTCGCTCGGCACGGAACTGAAGTTCAACCGTGCCCGGAAACTCCTCCTTGTGGCTGGGGGCGACAAATGGACGCTGCTGCTCGGCAAGCTGCTGCCGCAGACGCTGATATTCCTCAGCGTCTTCTATCTCTATTCTCTGTATGTCTACGGCATCCTCGGATTCCCACACAGCGGCGGAACATTCCATATCCTCTTGCTCGGACTCCTCGCCGTCACGGCATCTCAGGGATTCGGGGCATTCATGTTCGGACTCATGCCGTCGCTCAGAATGTCGATGAGCACCTGTTCCTTGTGGGCGGTGCTCAGCTTCTCGCTCGTCGGCACGGCGTTCCCCGTCTTCGCCATGGATCCTGCCATCGAAGGCATAGCACAGATGTTCCCGCTGCGCCATTATTTCCGTATCTATCAGACGAGCGTATTCAATGATTTCCCCCTCTCTTACGCATGGGTGAACCTCGTGGCGATGATTGCCTTCTCGCTGCTGCCGATGCTGGTGGCTGGCAACATACGCAAGGCGATGAGGGAATATAAGTATATGGAATAGTGCGTCCCGGATTCTGTGGATGTATGATTTCCGATAACGCCAAACGAATGACAACAATGAACAAGTTTTTCAACATACTGTGCGACACTTGCTATATCTGCCTGCAGGAACTCAAGAATGTGTTTCGCGACCAGGGCGTGCTCATCTTCCTCGTCGTGGTGCCGTTGGCATATCCGCTCCTGTATTCGTGGATATACAACAATGAAGTGGCGCGCGAGGTGCCCGTGGCGATAGTTGACCTTTCGCATAGCCACACCAGCCGCGAATTCACCCGTATGATAGACGCCTCGCCCGACACTCGCGTGGCTCTGCGCTGCAACAGTCTCGACGAGGCGCGCCAGCGCATTGGCCGTGGCGATGCCTACGGAGTGGTATACTTTCCCGAGGACTTCCAGACCAAGCTCAACCGCATGGAGCAGACCCACGTGGGGGTATACTGCGACATGAGCATCATGCTTGCCTACAAGGCGATTTTCCAGACTTGCGTGGCTATTCAGGGCGAACTGAACTCCAGGATTCAGGTGAAGCTCTCGGGCAACTACACCGACCGCGAGAACGAAATCACCACCCGGCCGCTCGACTTCCAGGAGGTGCCGATATTCAACAACACGGCGGGATATGGCAATTTCATCATCCCCGGAGTGCTCATGCTCAGCATCCAGCAGACGCTGCTCCTGGGTGTGGGAATGGCGGCAGGAACGGCGCGCGAGAAGAACAACTACGGATTCCTCGTGCCTCTCCACCGCCGCTACCGTGGAGTGATGCGCATCGTGTGGGGCAAGGCGATGGCATACCTGATGATATACGTCGTGATGGCGGCATATCTCTTGTGTGCCGTACCGTATTTCTTCAATTTCATCAGTCTCGTCACGGTGAGCCAGCTGGCTCTCTTCTCCTTGCCATATCTTCTCTCGTGCATATTCTTCAGCATGACGCTCTCGGCAATGATGCGCTATCGTGAGAACGTGATGCTCCTTGTGGTCTTCTCCTCCGTCATGCTCCTTTTCATGTCGGGTGTATCGTGGCCGCAGAGCAACATCCCGGCTTTCTGGCAGGGTGTGTCGTGTCTCTTCCCGTCCACCTTCGGCATCCGAGGCTTCGTGCGGATGAATTCCATGGGAGCCACTCTCACCGACGTCTCCACCGAATACCGTGCCCTCTGGATCCAGACCGTAGTATATTTCGTCCTTGCCCACGAAGTCTACCGCTTCAATATCGCCAAGGCGCGCCATGCCATCCACCACCGTCTCCTCCACCTCCGCTCCAAAGCCGTCCCTTCCTCTGATTCCAGAAGAAAACCAAGATAACCCCCTGTTTTTTCGAAGAAAACCAAGATAAACCCCTGTATGTATTTTACGAGCCTTAGCAGTCTTTGTTCGCCGCCGCCCGTATTTCCCTTACGAGAGCGAGCTCTCGACACGAAATCCGTGCGACATCGAATGGTGGCGACTGACATCGCCACCTCGTAAAATACATCCAAGCGATAAACCAAGATAAACCGGCTGCGCAGTGAAGTATGATGAATTTCTAACTCCGTCAATTGTCATCAGCCCCCACCTAACCTCGAACCCATCCTGACTTTCCCCAAGGGCAACCCATCCTGACCTTCCCTTTGGGAAGGCTAGGTTGGGTTATCCTTCGGGGGAGGTTAGGTGGGGGCTGAAAACAATTAGCTGTAGTAGCCAGTCCCTTCCCTTAGGGAAGGTCAGGATGGGTTATCCTTTGGGAAGGCTAGGATGGGTTATCCTTTGGGAAGGCTAGGATGGGTTGTCCTTTGGGAAAGTCATGATGGGTTTTGGTTCGAGATGATGCAGTTGTTCATACATAGTGACTAACCATGGGTTTATCTTGGTTTATCGCTCGATATGTTTGCGAGGTGGTGACGTTAGTCAGCACCGTCTGCCGTTGGCTGGGTTCAGTGTCGAGAGCTTGCTCTCGTAAGCGGAAGCCGGGCGGCGGCAGACAAGCCGTAGGCTCGCAAACATATCGGGTGTTTATCCCGGTTTTTTGTCTAAAAGCCATCGGGTGTTTATCCCTGTTTTTGTCTAAAAATCATCCACCGAATCATTAGCTAAGTAGAAGGGAGTGCCCCAGCATTCGCGAATCCACGGAAATCCAAAGATAAATCCAATACCCTTCGCCACCTAAAAAAATCAGTGAAATAGCCAAATCCGTGTCCTCCGTTAAATCCGTGTTTAAATTTTTGTCCATCGCCGCAGGCTGATGGACACCATATGCTCACAGATATATTCCTTCTATGTCGCCATTGAACATCTCACTGATATCCCCTTCCGCGTCGCCGTTGTAATATACTCACAGAGATTGTCCTTAGCGAGTTGAATCAGTTGTCCACCGTCCCTTTCATCCCCTCCTCTCCACACCATTTTTGTCCCGTTTTTGGGCAAGCTGCTTGCCCAAGTGGGGAAAGCACGTTACCCAACATGGGCAAGCACGTTGCCCCACCTGGGCACATTTCCTTTTCCTCTCGTGCCCAAAATCAGCCCTTCTTCATCACACCAATATCTTCCTCTTTCCTACTCCTCTTTACTCTTCTCCAACTATCCATTCCCATTCCTCTCACTTCATCATTCCCCGTCGTCTTTCGTCCTTGACAACAGTTATAAAGACAGCATGAAATTGTCCAGACGGCATCAGGAGAAATGTCCGACATCTTTCCATCAAACTCTCTAAATCTAACCAGCCGGCAATGTGTGGAAAATAGTAGTGAATGTGGGAGGGCGGTAGCCTTATTGTTACATCTTGTTAAAGAATCATTCTTTGTCTCTACTTTGTCATTAAAAATCATTATATTTGCATCAAAAGCAATATATTGACAGTATGGAAGAATTGAATCAATTAAAACTTGTATTGGTAAAGAATAAAAAGACCAATAAATGGCTTGCGGAACAGTTGGGTGTTAATCAAACCACTGTTTCAAAATGGTGTACCAATACCACACAGCCTGATTTGGCAACACTGAAGCGAATTTCAGAGTTGCTGAATGTCAATGTAAGTGAAATCATTAACTTCGACTAAATCTATATTTATGGGAAATTCTAACTTCAATGAGAATACCAGGGTACAAGTGCCTGCAGCTCTCCATCTATGTAAGTTGGGCTATACCTACTTGGACAATATCAATGCATATGATACCAAGACTAATATATTGATAGACGTTTTTCTGAATGCAGTCAAACGTCTGAATCCGTCTTTGTCAAGTCAGGAAGTCTCTTTGTTGTTTTCAAAGATTGTAAACGTTGCAAACAATGATGATTTTGAAGCAGTTGGATAGTATCAATTTTAATGAAAACGTAGGAAAGGAACACGACGATGAGTAACGAAATACAATTTCTGCTTTACAATATACCGGATGCTGACGGCAAAGTGCAAGTTGTAATAAAGGACGAAACACTTTGGTGTACCCAAAAGGCAATGGCACAGCTATTTGGCGTGGGCGTGCCGGCTATCAGCAAGCATCTGAAGAATATCTTTGATGAGGGAGAATTGGACAAGAATGTGGTTGTTTCCAAAATGGAAATAACCACTCAGCACGGCGCAATGGAGGAAAAGACGCAAACTCATAATGTCGACTTCTATTCCCTTGATGCCATCATTGCCGTAGGCTATCGTGTGTCTTCTCTGAAAGCCACTCGTTTCCGCCAATGGGCAACGAAGATTCTCAATGAGTATATAAAGAAGGGCTTCGTTATGGACGATGAGCGGTTGAAGCAGGGAACGGCGGTGTTTGGCAAAGACTACTTCCGTGAATTGCTTGAACGAGTGCGTTCTATCCGTGCGAGTGAACGCCGCATTTGGCAACAGATTACGGACATCTATGCAGAGTGTAGCACCGACTATGACAAGAACTCTCCGACAACAAAAGATTTCTATGCGATGATACAGAATCGCTTCCACTATGCCATCACTGGGCAGACCGCAGCGGAGATTATCTACTCTAAGGCAGACCATACGAAAGACCACATGGGATTGACTACATGGAAGAACGCTCCAGACGGGCGTGTCTTAAAGTCGGACGTATCTATCGCCAAGAACTACTTGCAAGAGAAGGAAATCCGACAGCTGGAGCGTGCTGTTACAGGCTTCTTCGACTATATCGAAGACCTCATTGAGCGTGAAAACACGTTCAACATGGCGCAGTTTTCTACAAGTGTCAATGAATTCCTAACTTTCAGACGTTATCAGATATTGCCAGACAAAGGCAAAATATCGGCAGCACAAGCCAAGAAGAAAGCGGAAGAAGAATATGATATTTTTAATAAAACACAACGCATTGATTCTGACTTTGATAAGGAGATAAGAGGATTGCTGGGTAAGGAATGATACAATTCATCGACTTTATGCTTGGAGAAATACAGAAAGCCCTCGAAGCACACAAGCGAGAACCAATAAAGAAAGTTCCTAATAAAATTCCTAATAAAGTTCCTGATAAACTGTTGCAGGCTTTCCCTGAAATTCAGAGTATGGCATGGAGCGTCTACCTGCAGATAGCAGCCAACGGACATCTTACCACCATGCAAATGGCTGAAGCCTTAGGCATCAGCGACCGTATGGTGAGAAAACACATCAATACGCTAAAGACAAAAGGATTGATAACCCGCATAGGAAGCAACAAGACAGGACATTGGGAAGCGAACAAAATCTAAATCAGCATCTGAAACTTGGCATCAAGAAGAATATGAACGCTGCAATGCGGCGTTATGCCAACGGCGTACAGACCGAGTGTCCCTTCCCCTTCCCGTCACCCCATCATTCCCCATCCTCTTCCGACCTTGATTGCTAGAAATGTCAGTCCGTATTCATGTGGCGTGTGCAAGATTTATCGCTGAGCTATGATTTTCGATGTGGAAAACAATGCCGAATGTAGCATTTTTTTCCGATAATTTAAATTTCCAATAATTTTTTAAAGCCTTATCACTTACTTTTTTGTATCTTTGTAAGACATATTGTCTGAGCTTTTCCCCACAGTCCTAATCAGACATTAGGAATTGTTTGTTTTTTAGCCAATAGTGATACTAAATTCTTCACGTATGATGGCTGGAGCTTGAACGATATTCCAAAAAGGAAAGTACGATTCGTCGTCATTTGAAACTTCTGATAATACGCTTTTATCAGAAAATAAGAAGGATGAAACTATGACACCAGAAGAAAAAGCAAGAGTAAAGATTGACCGTTGGTTTGAAGAGGCAGGTTGGCAGGTTGTCAACCGTGATGAGTTTGAGCCTACGATGTCTGCCGTTGCCGTGCGTGAGGGCTTGCTGAAAGGCAATCTCGAAGCGGACTATCTTATGTTTATTAATGGCAAGGTGTGCGGAGTGCTGGAAGCTAAGCGCGAGGAGGTGGATGTGGATTCAGATAAAGTGAGCGAACAAGTGGCAACATATGCCAAGAGCGTTCCTCATTGCTACCAGACTTGGCAAAAGCCCATTCCTCTTTTATACAAATCTAATGGCAAGGTTGTCTTATCGCAAGATTTTCGCGAAACCAACACGGACTGGGATGAAATCAACCGTATCCATACTCCAAAGGAGATTGTAAGTATGCTTGGCATTGACGATCCGTTTGCTGGCTTGCCAACGCTACGCAAGAAGGGATTGCGTGAATGTCAATACGAGGCTATTACGGAGTTGGAAAAGAGTTTTCGTAGTGGACAAAACCGTGCGCTTATGGTGCTTGCCACAGGTGCAGGAAAAACTTATACCGCTTGTCTTGCTGCCTATCGTATGTTGGCGTATACTCCTATGCGCCATGTTCTTTTCCTTGTTGACCGCAACAATCTCGGACGACAAGCTGAAAATGAATTCGGCACATTCCGCCTCACTGACAATGGTGAGGCTTTCAACACTATCTATGGTGTGGAGCGATTAAAGTCTGCAAAAATACCATCAGACTGCAATGTGTTGATATCCACCATTCAACGACTGTTCTCGCTGTTGAAAGGTGAAGACATTGAAGACACCGACGATGACGACAATGATGAAGCGACAGGTGAGGTTACGCTTCCTGACAATCCTAATCTGCCACACGATTTCTTTGACATGATTGTCATTGATGAGTGTCACCGAAGCATTTACGGCAACTGGCGCAAGGTGCTTGAATATTTCGACACGGCTCGCCTTATTGGTCTTACGGCCACACCAATACCCGAAACCATGGCGTTCTTCAACAACAACCGCATTGTGAACTATACGCTTGAAAAGAGCATTGTGGATGGTGTGAACGTGGACCACCGTGTGTATCGCATCAAGACGGAGGCTACCGAGAATGGTGGAGCTATCTTGAAAGGCGACCGTGTGCGTGTGGAGACTCGCTACACTGGCAAAACGGAGGAGATAAACACACGAGAGACTAAGAATTACACAAAGACGGAACTTAACCGTTCTATTATCAACCCGTCTCAGATAAAGCTTATTCTTACAACTTATCGTGATGCTGTTTATACTGAGATGTTCAATGACCCACAACGTGAGCCGAACTTTGCATATCTCCCTAAGACTCTCATTTTTGCGCTTAATGAGACCCATGCAACAAATATCGTGAACATTGCCAAAGAGGTGTTTGGCGAGAAATGTCCGAATGCCAACATGGACAGATATGTACAGAAGATTACTTATTCGGCAGGCGATAGCAACGAGCTTATCCGCCAGTTCCGCAACGACCGTGACTTCCGCATTGCTGTCACTTGTACGTTAGTGGCTACGGGTACTGATGTGAAACCGCTCGAAGTGGTGATGTTCATGCGAGATGTGGAATCTGAACCGCTTTACATTCAGATGAAGGGTCGTGGTGTGCGCACCATCGGCGATGAACAGCTTAGAGCCGTAACACCTAATGCCTTCAGCAAGGATTGTTTCTTCCTGGTCGATGCTGTGGGCGTCACCGAGCATACGATGTCAATTCCGGAACAGGGCGATGGTCCTGACACCGTTACGATAACATTGAAGGAATTGCTTGAGCGAATTGCTCATGGCAATCTGCCAGATATGTATCTGAAACGTCTGGCTGCTACTTTGTCCCGTCTACACAATAAGGCCGACAATAGTCAGCGTGTGGAGTTTGAACGGTTGGCAAGCGACTCTATGGATGCCATTGCACAGCGTATATACGATGCTTTGGAAAAAGATACGTTGCCGCCATATAATGATATAAATGAGCCTAACAACGAGCGCAAGGGACTTGTAGCTCCGGTTGCCAATCATGCTGATGTGCGCCGATACATCCTGATCCTTGCTGCTGGCTTTGTTAATACGCTCATGCCTGGTGAGGACACGCTTATATCCAAGGGCTTTTCTGTGGAGGAAGCTAAAGACACTACAGAAGCTTTTGAGAAGTATTGTCGTGACCATGCTGATGAGATTGAGGCATTGCGCATTATCTATAATCAGAGTGGTGAGCCTATCAACTTTGATATGATGAAAGATTTGGAGAACAAGCTGAAGATGGAAAACAATCGTTTCAGCACGAAGCAGCTTTGGAACTCTTATGCCATCGTTTCTCCAAACCACGTGCGACGCGCCACCAAAAAGGAGGAGAGCGAGGCTCTTACCAATATCATACAGTTGGTGCGCTTTGCCTATCGTCAGATTGAACGTCTGGACAGCGTTTGCTCTACTGCCCGACAATACTTCAATCTTTGGTGTGGTCAGTGGCATCGTGACATATCAGAACGCCAGAAGCAGCTCATGAGCCAGATTGTGGACTATGTGGCAAGTAACGGTGCTTGCACCATAAACGACATTCGAGAGGACGACCGCACACAGGCTGCTCAGATGATTGCAGCATTCGGTACTAAGCAGAAGGTGGATGACGCTCTTCTTTCTTTGTTTAATTTTGTGGTTTTAAGAAAAACAGCATAACTTTGAATTATGGCAAACAATATATCTACTGAGCAATCGCTCACCAAGAAAGTATGGAATCTCGCCACTACACTTGCAGGACAAGGTATTGGCTTCACCGATTATATCACGCAACTCACTTATCTGCTTTTTCTGAAGATGGACGCGGAGAACGTAGAGATGTTTGGAGAAGAGTCGGCAATACCTGCTGGATATCAGTGGGAAGAACTTATAAAGCTCGACGGACTGGATCTTTTGAAACAGTATGAGGAAACGCTAAAAGTACTCAGCGAGCAAGACAACCTTATCGGTACCATCTACACCAAAGCGCAGAACAAACTGACAAACCTGTCTACTTGAAGAAGGTTATCACCATGATTGACGAGGAGCAATGGCTTGTTATGGATGCTGACGTGAAGGGTGCTATATATGAGAGCATTCTGGAAAAGAACGGACAGGACAAGAAGAGTGGCGCTGGGCAGTATTTCACACCGCGTCCGCTCATCAAGGCTATGGTGGATTGCATCCGCCCGCAGATTGGCGAGACGGTGTGCGACCCTGCATGTGGTACGGGTGGCTTCCTTCTCACGGCTTATGACTATATGAAGAATCAGTCGGCCGACAAGACTAAACGCGATTTTCTGCGCAACAAGGCTCTGCATGGCGTGGACAATACTTCACTTGTCGTCACACTCGCTTCCATGAACCTCTATCTGCATGGTGTGGGTACTGACCGCTGCCCCATCTCTTGTGAAGATTCGTTGGAACGTGAGCCTAAAACGCTCGTAGATGTTATCCTTGCCAACCCTCCTTTCGGACAGCGTCCGGCAGGGTCTGTGGAGCTTAACCGCCCCGACTTCTATGTGGAGACGAAGAACAATCAGCTGAACTTCCTTCAGCACATGATGCTCATGCTGAAAGTGGGTGGCCGTGCTGCCGTGGTACTGCCGGACAACGTTCTCTTTGAGGGTGGTGCTGGCGAGACTATCCGTAAACGCCTTCTTTCTGACTTCAATCTGCATACCATCCTGCGTCTGCCTACTGGCATATTCTATGCGCAGGGCGTAAAGGCTAACGTGCTGTTCTTCACAAAGGGACAGCCAACAAAGGAGGTTTGGTTCTATGACTACCGTACCGACGTCAAGCATACGCTTGCCACCAACAAATTGGAGCGACATCATCTCGACGACTTCGTGAAATGCTATAATCCCGACAATATCAACAATCGCACCGAAACCTACGATGCTGAGAGTAATCCGTCAGGACGTTGGCGCAAATACCCTGTTGAAGAGCTCATCGCCCGTGACAAGACTTCACTTGATATCACTTGGATCAAACAGGGGGGCGAAGAAGAGCAGCACACACTCACTGAACTTATGGCAAGCATCAAGGATCAAAGCCAAAGCATCAGCAAGGCGGTATGCGAGTTAGAGAAGTTGTTGGGAGGCATTGCCGAGGATTGATAAAATGGCAAGCAACATAATAGATAATAATACAAATTGTCCAAACGGCATCTGGACAATTTCCTAATGTGTTGTGTTTTGCCCCGATGCATACAAGGTGGTTATTGAGCATGCCATGAGTCGTAGCATGAATCCGACAATGATTGCTGAGTATAAGCGCATCTTGATACCACAGTAACAAATGCAACAGCAGTTAAGAGAGTTTTGCCAATTCTTTTTAACTGAAGACAAACCGAAAAAGAAATAACAAATGAATACGAAAGCATTACGCCAAAAGATACTTGACCTTGCGATACATGGCAAACTTGTACCGCAAGACCCTAACGATGAGCCTGCATCAGTGCTCCTCGAGCGCATCCGTGACGAGAAAGAACGCCTTATCAAGGAAGGCAAAATCAAACGCCCTAAGAAGGCTAAGGCAACTTCTGATAAGCCGCATTATGAGAATGAACCTTTCAATATTCCAAAATCTTGGATTATGGCACAAATGTCCGATTTATTTCTGCTTAATCCCAAAAGTGAAATAGATGACAATACTGAAATAGGTTTTATACCTATGGCATGTGTAGATGATGGCTTTTCTGGTAAACATTCTTTTGAAATTAGAAATTGGGGGGATGTTAAAAAAGGATATTGTCATTTTCAAGATGGAGATATTGGTGTCGCAAAAATCTCACCATGCTTTGAAAATTTAAAATCTTGTATATTGCAGTCTCTTCCAAATGGCGTTGGAACAGGAACAACAGAACTTGTAATATTAAGAAGTTTGGGTGTTTATGCTCCATTCTATATATATTTGTTTAAGTCGTCATGGTATATTTCGCAAGGAACAAAATACTTTAAAGGAGTAGTTGGTCAACAACGTGTTAACAAAGCAATATTCACTGAATTAGAAGTTCCACTTCCTTCTGTCGCAGAACAAGAAAGAATCGTTGCAGAGATAAAGCGTTGGTTTGGTTTAATTGATTTAATTGAAAAGGATAAATTCAATTTAGCCAATAACATTAAACTTGCAAAATCAAAAATTCTCGACCTCGCTATTCACGGCAAACTCGTACCCCAAGACCCTACGGACGAGCCTGCTGCAGAGCTGTTAAAGCGCATCAATCCTAAGGCCGAAATAGCTTGTGATAACGGGCATTATCAGAAGTTGCCTGAAGGATGGGCTGTTTGTTGTTTGGAAAACGTTGCTAAGGTTTTAGATAATTTGCGTAAGCCTATTAATTCAAATGAGAGAAATTCACGTATTGCGAATAAACACGAAAATGAACTTTTTCCTTATTATGGCGCAACTGGTCAAGTCGGATTTATTGACGACTACCTTGTTGACGGGACATTTCTTTTACTTGGAGAGGATGGCGCTCCATTCCTTGATAAATATGCAATCAAATCATATCCAATTAAAGGCAAATGTTGGGTGAATAATCACGCACATATTCTGGAGCCACAATGTGACTTTGATTACTTGATGTACTATCTTAACCATGTAGATTACAAAGATTATGTAAATGGAAGCACACGACTCAAATTAACCCAAAGCGATATGCGCTCCATAATTATTCTGTTACCTCCATTAACAGAACAGAAGCGCATATCAGTTAAGGTTAAATATTTGTTTAGATTATTAGACTCTATTGCTTGTAACCTATAAGTTCACAGCTATCGTATCGAGGATTGTAAATGTTTGGTTTATGGCATTTACAATCCTTTTTTGTTCTTCGTATGGAGGAATAGGCACATTGATAGCCTTGAATAACTTTTTGTTCAGGTGTGGAATGGCCGAACCAACTTTATTCTCTCTTAGCGTCTTTCGATGCAGGTTTATTACTTGTAAAACATAGTCGGTGTACATTACTTCATGAATGGAAAGTTGCTTGAACGTGCTACCTTGATAGCCATCTACTGGCGCACGAAAAACTTCTCCAGAGTTTTCACCATCCACTAAAATCAGTAAAGTGTTTGCAGCTGTATATTTGCCTGACGTTAATACTTTAGCTTCTCGTTCTCCACGCAGATACTTCACATCAAGGTTTATTCTTTCGATGCCATTTTGCTTCTCTCCATCAACCAAAGCACATAGTGTTTGCATGGGTGTAATCACCCATCCATCAGGCAACTTCTGATAATGCCCGTTATCAGATGTGATTTCCGCATTAGGATTGATACGCTTGAGCAATTCGGTGGCTGGCTCGTCCGTTGGGTCTTGAGGGACGAGTTTGCCGTGAATGGCGAGGTCGAGGACCTTAGATTTTGCCCAACTTATATTTTTTTGTAATAGTCCTTTGCTTTCTTCGATTTTGTCAATTATACTTAACCATTTGCCCAATTCTTTGACGATACGCTTTTGTTCCATGATCGGTGGAATAGGTAATTCCAAATTGGACAAAATAGTTCCATTGACATTAGGTTGACCGATACCTACTGAATTACCAAGAACCTGTTCCCAATAAAAACCTGATTCAAAGAAGTATTTGACAAACTCTGGTAGCACATAATGGTTCGTTTTTACTCTAATAAGATAGGACGCATAAATTGCTTTTTCCTGCAAATTATTTACGAGATATGATTTTCCCACAGTTGCACCTGTTCTCGCAAATAAGATGTCGCCATCTTTTAATAAATAGGCTTCGGCTTTTTCATCCTCATAATCAGTAAATGGAACCGTGTTCCAGTTTACCGTATTATCTTGTATGTCAGTAATTCTTAATAAACGATAGGTTCCTCGTGATTTCGCAGATTCACTAACACCATAAAGAATTGATTGAGATATTTCGCCAACAGTCGTCCACACCCATGAACTCGGCACCTCAAACGGCACATTCTCATAATGCGGCTTATCAGAAGTAAAATCAGTCGGCTGCACGAAATGTCAACCGGTTACAAGTTGTAACGGTTTCATTTCCTTCTTCTATTGGTCTGGCGTGACTATTTCATCATACGAAAGTACGTATTTTCTATAAGTGATTGAGAATGAGATAAGTTTTTATCTCATAAAAAGAAGAGGTTACGA
>OGQO01001343.1_pt1 | contig 22864 bp, 23 predicted proteins | sample 1553241 | NCBI WGS metagenome assembly OGQO01 (sample SAMEA2579933, study PRJEB22360) | human gut metagenome | biome: human gut; feature: human-associated habitat; material: faeces | place: Denmark | collected 2008/2010
CAGTTGAAGCGGGGCGAAGCTCACCCTCGGCAAAAATATTATTCAAATGCTTGCTGATTGCTGGCACACCCACATCAAATAGTTGCGCCATAGCCTTCTGCGTACACCACACAGATTCGTTATGATACACAACTTGCACACCGTCCTCTTTCCCCTCAATCTGAAAGATCAGGAATTCCGCAGTGCTGTTTCGTATCTCAAATTTCTTCGACATAGAATAGGTTCTTCATATTTTGGGTTACTGCATTTCTTCCTCCAATCTAGCTATTAGATTAAAGGAATTAGTATTGGGGAACATCTGATATACCTTTATTTCAGGATTGATCTTCTGCGCAAGACGTATTAGTTTATCTTTATCAGTATTACCAATATTCACACCTAAATAAATTGAATCAAAACATTCTGGACCTATTTTTATGAAGGACCTGACTTCTTTCCAATTAAGCTCATTTTTATCTTGTTGAAAAGGTAATAAAGCCATAAACATTGGGGATGGTTTGAAGATATACAATCTCACTTCTTGTTCATGTCCCCAAGCTTTTGCTTTAGTAAATATTTGATAATTGAAAAAATCTTTATAGTCACGAAAATAATCCGGCTTTTTTATGATATCTCTATAATCAACTTCCTGACCTTGCGTAGTAACCACCATACCATATCCAACATGAATATATTTTTTTACATACTCCATATTAAGACCTATGCAGACTCCCACATGTTTATTGTAATAACTCCACATCAATAGAGAATCATACACCTTAGACAAACAGCAAATCCATAAATCGTTCCTATAGTTTATGTATCTGTTAGATTCTAAATCTTCAATAACTGCTGCATCCCAAATTTTACATCTTTCTGATGGGACTTTAGAAAAGTCAATCAAGTGTGGATGACAATCAAATGGGTCATTAAATGTAGTCGCATTAGCATACATCAAATTACTATGATGTAGCATCATTATAGCACCGTCAATGTCTAAATATTTATATAAAAGATTATTCATTGTAGAATACTATTGAATAGTTGTAACGCGAATGCCATATTTATCTGATTGTATTCATGAGTGTCTTAAAATTGCTATAGATTACTTTGCTGTCTATATTAAGATTGTTTAGTGCTGAGATGATGTTATTTTTCTTATTATACGGAGCATCACTTTCTGTTAAAAGTCTATTAAGTGGAATATGGCTTATGATTTTTCTTCCGTTTTCCGAAAGAGTCATAGCCTCGTTGATAGAAAAATAGCCTCCTAATTCTATTATCCGTGGTATAAGACCAAGAGGGCCAGTATACCAATGAAAAATTGGTGAAGATATATTGTATTTCTCCAATATATTTATAACCTCTCTCTCTGCCATACGTGAATGGATACTTATTATTTTTTTTTGACCAGATAAACAAGCGCAAATATAATCGAATGATTCTAACTGAATAGATTTGCTGTTGATGAAGTATTTATTAAAATCAAGTCCAACTTCACCGATGTAAGATGTATTGCTAATGAGTTCTTTAAATAACGAAAGTTGGGAATAGATTTCTTCTATAGCTTGAGGGTGGAAACCTAGAGCTAATCTAATGAACCGACAAGACTTTACATAGGGGAAACCAGTCTGAAAATGACGTGGGGTATTAGTCATTCCTATAATATAGTTTCCTCTCAATTCATTCTCGTAGAGAAAGGATTGTGGATTCTGCATTCTGTCGAAATGACAATGGCAATCTATTATCATCAGTTTGTGTTTAATAAGAAGTCCTTCATCCCTTTATTAACTAAAAAGGCCTTAAGTTCTTCTCGTGTTCTAACAACCAATTCGACATATTGCTCTAAGTTCGGGAAATTGCCGAACCCTATGATTTTAAGTTCTTCGGCAATGTCTTTTTTATTTAAGTCTTTCCTTAAGAAATTAAGCATTGCGAAGAAATCATTAGAAAGTTTACCTTTCCTATTATGATATAATGTTAGAGGTTCAATGCCGTAGGTAGTGTGATCTTCATATCCTAACAAAGATGCACGTCTATACATACATGGCATACACCGCCCACAATGAGATGCAAAATGATTGTCCAACATAAATTGATGTTGACTTCTCTTACCACATGAATTAGACTGAGGGACAATTTTAATAAGAGTTGAAAGATCTTTGCATCCATGCACCATCTCACCTTTTGTCTGAAATTCATATGGATTATGAGCTCTCGTTTTCACACCTAAACATAACAGCAAATTATTGAATTGATTTACCATAATGGGGTGTGTGGTACGAGTGCTACATGCACTTCTTCTAGAATCTGACAAAGGATAATTTAGTGAAACCGAACCATTCTCTGGGATCACTATATCAGTGCCTAAAGCCTCAGCAACTATGGCTGCGATAGCGAAAAACATCAAGGATCTGGATCGACTTGACAACTCCGAGTTTTTTTGTTTTTGTGGCTGAATTCGAACCGCTTTTTTGAAACGGATGAATTTCTCGGGATAATGTTCATTTAACATTTTAAAGACCTTATTCTGATCACCTTTGGGCCCTCCCATAGTACTATCATAATGAGAAGCAAGAAAGATTTTACCAGGCTCACTTTGGGCAAGGTCAATAGCCCCAATTAGCGAGTCCATTCCTCCAGAAAAAAGGGATACAGCAGTAACCTCTTTGCATTTCTCGGAGAGAGGTATTGACGGAAGGTCATAGTTGTTAGAAGGTTTGAATTTTACTGACCATAAATCACCTGTCATAAATGACAGCAATTCATTCAAAGAATTTGTCAAGGGCTTCCATAATGTAAGATTTGACGTTGGCAAATTGACTATCATTTCCCTTGTTAAACCATTTATGGAAAATTGTTTCCTAGAAATGATTCTGTCAACGGAGTAGATGATGCCAGACATCATCAGCAAGTCGAATAAAACTTTTGGAACTAAATCTTTAAACTGACATATTTCAGAAATATCTATTTCTGCATATGTTCGCATATTAATAGCACCATTGATGAAAAGTGGAATCCTCATCAAGTATATCTTCCGGTTCTTTTGTTCAGAACTCTCGATTCTAATATCACCGACTACTATTTCAATCATCTGGCGTTAAAATTTTTAGGATAGTTGAAAACTCTTTCTTTATAAACTCTCGCCCTTCAGTCCCTTTCCAATCTATTTCAGACACTTTTTTGCCATTGATACCGGCTTTAACATCTTCTATGATTGTTCTGCGGATTTCTTTTTTTATCTGTTTGGTCATTTTAATCCCATATTCTTTCTCTAGTTTCTCGGTAAAATTTTGCGATATGTGGCTATAAATGTAGTTGCCAAAAAAATCATCAATGTAATCTCTTATTCGATCCAGTCCAGGCTGTCCCTTGAGAAGTTCTTCTAGAGAGATTCCCAATTTGAGAGCCTCATTCTCGATTTTTCTGAACAAAAGTCGTAAAGCATCATTGGCCGCAGTATCTTCTAACGTTGTACCAGGCTCACAGATATAATCGAACAGAAGATCCAATATTTCTGATGTGTTGTAAGAACGAAGGTCATATCCTTTTGATTCCAACCATGCTGAAAGACCCTTTTCTGAGATGCTGCGAAAAACATCATAGAGTCCAATCCCATAAGAGATTCCTCGTTTCCCAAAGGAATTAGATTTTCCGCCTATGACATTATCTTTCCCGCCAGAGGCTTTCACAAGTCTGGAAATAGCCTTGGAAATATTCCGATGTATCCTTTTGTCAAGGAGGCCAATACGTTTTACTTGGCTATTGGAAAGATTCTCTAAAGAAGATAGAGACTCTAATTCAACAACATCCTTTGCAGTTTGAGTAATAGCCTGAGAACTTTGTCCCCAATTGGGATCGCCCGTTACAGATGGGATATGTCTTTGTGATGTGCCCATATTACTTGTCTATATTAAGAGCTTTACGCAATTGCTCATTGGATTTAATAATCCTAAGCAATTCGATATCGTCTTTGTGGTTATTCAGCAGTTGCCCAAATTGGTTTTTAAGAGAGAAGAGCATCAATGACTGGAATTCTATTCTTGTGCACATTTTAATATAAGAAGAATAGAATTTATCATCCTTCTCAGAAAGAATTAAATAGGTTAAATGTGTTTCATGCGAATCGGGATGAACTAAAATATGTCTTTCTAGTTCAGCAATGAAATCCTGAAGTCCATTCTCTCCCAATTTGGGTTGAATTCTAGTCCACTCGGCTTCTACTTCCGTTTGTGTTACTTCCTCTTGTGTCATGAGAATTACAGCATCTTTAATCCATTTAGGAATTAAGGTCTGACTATTCATCCCGTTAATAAGTTTATCTCTTGACACCCAGAATAATTCTCGCAAATTGACGGTGCTAAATAAAGGCTCATGTTTAATCACATCCAGAATGATTCCTTCATCCCATTTAGAATCAGGAATTGTGCCCGTACGGTTTTGGGCATAAGCTTCTAACTGAAGAAGTTCTTCAGAAGAATTTTTAGTCTTCATTGCGTAAGAATGCAAAATGTTGAAGAGTTCCTCATTATTGAGTTCTATGAGCATTAGTTTTAAGAGCGCATATTTTGACTCCGCATCGGTAATCTCTAGTTGATTTAGCAATCTTACGCGCAATTCATATGCGTTCAAAAAGCGTTTTATAAGTCTGGGATTACGACGTAAGGTAGATGAAATTATCGGTGCAAATTGGGAAATAAATGCTGTTGTATGAATTACTTCATCATATTCCTGCTTGTTTTCATCTAATGATGGAATTGCAGCAGTATCAAACGCTTCATTTTTATTTGTCAATGAGAATTGAAGATAGGCATCATAGACTTTATCAAAAGCTGTCTTTGGCAATAAAGATTGGCAAAATAACAGAGTGATATATGTTACAACTTCAGAGTCGCCTAATTTGGGAAGAACATACGGTATTTGAATAAACTTCTCCATGTAATATCTTCCTATTTTTTCAGCACTGTTCTTTTTTTCAGCACTGTTCTTATCTTCATCAGACAACTCATAGATTGTAGGTAATTCAGAGCGGATAGCAGAAGAAACAATGGTTTCATCTGCCGCAATAACAAAAGCTACCTTAGGCACATTTAAGAAAAGTTTTATTGCTTCTAAATTTTCAATAATGTGGCGTGGAAGACATCGATCTAAATCATCAATTAATACCACAATCCTATCCATTCCAGTAGCATTTACCAATTTCTCAAAATCATTGCGGAATTGATGAACTGCTTCATAAGCTTCTTCTTGATTGAGATTCTGGAGAGTATCTTCTAGATATTTGAGAGCCTTACTTTTATTCTCTTTAATTAATTCTATTGCAGTCGGAATTATTGAGGCTCCATGGGTTGCTATTGCCATCCCAATGTGAGGTCCGATATTCTTTACGCCCCAAATTAAGGCGCGCATTGAAAATAATGTGCTCTTTAGTTTATTGCAGAATCCAGTAACCTTTTCCTTAACTTCCTCCGAGTATCTTTTTTCGTCCTTTAAGGCTGTTATAATTCCGTTGATAAGAGAGACTTTTGCATCGTCAAAACTTTCAAAAGCCCATCCGTCAAAAGATATAACGATGGAACGATCCTTTATATCCTTGTCATCTTCAATCTGTTTCTTAAGAAGATTAAGTACGCTGGATTTTCCACAACCCCAGTCGCCATACAAGCCTATAGTAACCGGAAGGTTATTAGGCTCACGGAGAACATCCTTAAGCATAGAAGCATGTATGGCGTAGCCTAAGAAGTCTTTATCAGTATCTTTATCTGACCACATATCTTTTAATTTAATGGGTTTTCAATATAGTCCGTTTCAATAAGATTGCAGGAATTGCCATACGGTTCTTCCGGTTCTTCGACTTTAAAAAGAGTGGATCCTGAATTCCCATAGCCGTCTGACTTAGCCATGACATTTTGGAGCTGTGAGTAACTCCAAATTTGATTTGCCATGCGAGGCACGATGCCCTCGGTGCAACGGTGTTCGAGCGGATGGTAAGTGCCTATCTTGATACGAAGTGTTGGATAATTCGGGATTGATTGTCCGTCCTTCGTTATCTTTGTGCGTGTTCCGAACGAGATGCGCTCAATGTCATAATATCCGTCGATTGTGTTGTCGGTAAGAGGCAAAAGGTACTTGGCATCGGAAATATCACCTCCGGGCATATTGATCATAACATAGGTTGCTCCTTCTGCTTCGTGGTTGTAAAACAACTGATAGAGCTTTGCAATGTTCTTTCGACCGTCTTCTCCGGTTTCCTCCTTGCGCACAAGACAAGTCAGGAATTTGCCCATTCCATCGGGGCTTTCGACATCACCGACTTCGGCACGTTTGGCCGTAATAATTCCGGTCGGTTCGTCACCGAGCGGGCATTCGACCACAAAGAAATTCTGCCGCAGACGCGCCAGCAGCTCGTCGTTTTCCGCCTTATATTTCTCAGATTTATCGAGGGCGAGAGAGTAGATATTATCGTTGGCAAAAGGCCGGAAGGTTTTGCCTAAGGTGTCCTGGAAGTGAGCTTTGAAATATGCGCCGGCATCAACGTCGTCATGAGCCTGGAGCGCATAAAACTCAAATTTTGTTTTTAATAATTCCTGTATAGCGGCACGGAATTGCTCTCTGACCTTGGATTTGTAAGAAGATTTGCGGCCAGGATTATTCTGGGCGTAAAGCTCAATGATGTGCAGGAAATTAACGTCAAAATGCGAAAGTATGAGCGTGTCACGGTCAAATAACCTGTTCTCAAACTGACGGTTAATTTCCGGCTGTGGCTTGTGTTCTAAAGTGCGGTCTTTATAATCTAAGGCAATCGGGTCTATGTCGGCGGAAATGAAGAAATTCGGGATAACGTTGTAGCCCTCGGTTTCTTCATCGCGGAGCCGGATGTCAGAGAACTTAGGCTCGATCTTCTTTCGCTTTTCTTCGGGAGAGAGAAAAAGGTTGAGATTCCACTGAATGACATTGCGGGCGTAAGTATATTGTTTATATACTGACTCGCCGACAGGGAAACCGCCTATTTTGTAATATTTGGAATCTCCGATATAGTAGATGTCGTTATTTTCCTTGCGGTTGATAAGCAGCCCTTCGTAGGTATAGAAATGGTCAACGAGTTTTCCGTCGGCTTGTTCCTGAAGCCCTTTAGGAATATCATGGTCGCCAATCAGCTCGTCGATGATTGCCTCAAAAACGATGTGGAAAGAATTGACAAGGAGATATTCGCTTTGCGTAGCGCTGATGTTGAGCTGATAGGTTTTGTCAAAAAAAGCGTAGCAAAGGTTCCACAGTTTCAGGGCGGTGTCTGAGAAATACTTATATTTAATCTGGCGCAGACGTTTGCGGCCAAAACCTTTGATGTATTTATCGAAACGTCCGCCGTTAATCAGAGGAAAGCCGAACGGAATCTCGGCTTTGAATCCGAAACGCTTACTGACATATTGAAGGATCGAAAAGAAAATGACGATGAGTTCTTCATCGAAGTTGATTTGCCGTTTCTTGTTAACCGGGTTAAGATAGAGGGGCGAATCTCCTTCAATGGAGGCGGAGGTGCGAGAGATAGTCTTGTTCCAGTTTATTTTATTGAACCCGGAGTGGATGTTCTTCAATATAAAAGTGAAGAACGATTTGTTTTCCTTATTGAACCGGAGCAGCGCAAGGATAATATCAAGCATGGTGTTGCTTTTCTTCTTAGCGCCATGGCCTTCCGATTCAATTTGTTTGGAGTGAACTATCTCGCTCTTAACGTTGGAGTCTTTGAAAACGACAATGGCACGATGGACCCAAACAGCAAATTCGTAAAGGAATTTACGTATATTATCGTCGATGTCGGCTTCGTCGACGTTGACGATTTCGTTAGGGTCATATCGCTTGAAGGCTTTGCCGTCTTTATCAATGATTACCTTAGGCAGAACGAAAACGACATCATGAATTTTCGGATTGTAGTAGTATCCGACATAGCTCACGGCGATTTCACCCTTAACGTTCTGAAGGGTGAAAAGGCCGTCAAGAACTTTCTCGAGTTCGTTTTTGACCTTGTACGGATAATCTTCAATCAGTAGTCGCATCAGTTTATCTTACGGATTTCAATGTTCCAGTCCTTGGTGTCGAGAATATTGATGAAATCGGCCATCGACAAAGGTATGAAGCCAACAGACATATAAAGAGCCTCACCATTAGCAAGCTCAAAGCGCGTGTGCTTCTTATCGATACGGGAATCTTTCGATAGGGCCTTTTTGGCTTCGTACTGTTCCTCAGTGTAGACTTTCGGACGGTTGAAAACCGACCAGTCAGCGACGATTTCAGCAGCAGTGCGGTCAGGATTATTGCCGATGTAAATTTTCATTGCCTCGGTGGCCGCAGGTCCCATAAGGAAATTTCCCTGGCCGTTAACGGAATAACGGTCAAGAGTGCGACTGCCGTTGGCATCGCCATGAGCTTGTCCGTTCGGAGCTTGTGCTGCGGCGGGGTCGTTATAATCAATATATTCAACTCCTAAATCAGAAGCAAGCTGCTTGATTGAAGGGATGAAATCTTTCTTCCACTGATTGGTTATAACGAAAGTCTGACCGTCGGCAGATTGAAGCGGGTTAAAGTCCAGCCATCGGTTCTCTTTAGTATAGCCTTCGGGTATTGTCTTGATAACTTCGTCGACGTCGCGGTTGAGATGAGATTTCAGCAAATCTTTAATTTGCTGATAATCATATTCCGGAGCAATTGCGCGCAGGGTATAATATAACGTCTGAGTTATGGTCCAGCATTTCGTTCCGTCAACCCTGGCGTTCACACCATTTGCCACCTTTTGTTCGCCGTCCATGTCAGCGACTTCGACTTGAATCTCAACTTCCTTAAGGCCGAGTTTTTCTTTGGAAATGAATTCTTGGAGGTATGAATGTTCTTTATCAAAGAAGTCCACGAAGCGGTAAGCGCGCTGAGGGTTGGAGTCCTTTACGAGGAACGGTTCCTCGCTAACGTCATAGTCTTTAAGAACGTCGGTCCATAGGTAAAACAGCACTTTATTGATGAAAAGCTTCTCAGAAATAATGTTATTATCGGAGAGCTTTTCATCAGATGCCTTGTCGGGCTTGACAAAGAAGAATCCCATCTGTTTGTCGCTCGAACTTGTCAGGTCATAGATGATAGGATTGATGGCGGCAATGAAGTCGCCCCAATTATAGTATTTATCGCCGACCTGAATATACCATTCTTTTTTGTCGTACTCGATGGGCACATATTCCCAATTCCAACGACGCTTGAAAGCGGAGTCGATTGGAAAGAGCGATTGGTCGGAGGTATTCATCGTAGCCCAGATGTGCAGATTGGGCGGTAGAAGCAGAAGTTTGCCTGCTAGAATATCCGGACCGACCATCTGAGATTTGCCACTGTCCTTATGGAGAACATATGAGTTTATAGCATCTTTCTGTTCATCTGATAACTGGCCAAAACCTTTGGGATCGTCGCTCAAAAATTGAGCGATATCCTCGTCAGCGTGGATTGCATAAGAAGAACTTCCTTCGCTATTGCGGTCGAGCAGCTGGAAAAGGTCGCCGAAAATCTGAGCGCAGTTGCCGCGATTGATTTCCTCGATTATGAGGAAATAAGGTGTGTCAAGATTGCTCCATGCTGCTACGTATGCTTTCAGGAAAGCCTGAGGCACATATTTGTAGACAATCTTGCGCTCTGTACCGGGATGTTTTTCTGTCTTTGTGAGATATTCTCCGTAACTGCCCTCCTTTGTCTGATAAGTGGCCGAAATGGGAACGTCCTCCATAGTAGGTTTATATGCACCCACGAATGAAGCATAGTCGCTGTCAGGGTGAAACGTTGTGCGCACAGAATTTTCATCATCGGTCATATCATCAATGGTAAATGATTTGCCTGTGCCAGGTGCACCGTAATATATGACTTGAAGAGGCTGAGCATTTTTAGCTGTTTTAGTCTCCTGTGGTTCATCCATATCTACAACTTGACCCTTAAATTTGTCAAGAAGAACGGTGGCGGGAATTTCAGAGGAATGTACTCCATAGAGATTAAATGAACGACCGTCATTCCCAACATCTTCAAGGATAAAGTAATCCTCTCCAGGATTTAGGTGAAGTTTCTCTGTCAGGAATCGCTTAAGAACGCAAATTCTATCCTGATTTGCATATTCTTTGCAATCAACGCCTATTCGGTCGCCGCCTCGTTCATCACCTCTTACCTTGAAAGACGTTTTGATTTTAGTCCCATTCAGATTCATTTGGCTTTCCGAGAGTGCGCGGAACGTTAGGACGACGGGGATTTCTCCCGTTTCCCAATTATGATGGGACATGAAGACTTTGCCAAGTTCGACTTGTTTGCCATAGTCTTCGCCAATGTCATTGCTTCTTACACGTTGTATGTAAATCATTGCTGTATAAATTTGCCCCATTGTTCAGCAATTGCTTGCGCAAAACCCGGGAATGTTTTACTTCTTAGTTTCCGTCTTTCTTCTGTAGATATCCTTGTGTTGAATGAGTCTGAATACCATTTTGGCAAAGAGCGTCCACTCGATAGCACAACTCTTTCACCGGGATCTACAATATTGGTCGCAATAAGTGGAGGCAGATTGTGTAGCCAAAGACAGGTTTTTTTGGAAGCAGAGTCACCAAACCAAAAAGGCTGGACTGTCTGGTCTGGTTTACGATAGTTGGAGTTCATAACTCCAACAGGGTTCTCAATAGCCCAATGTTTTATTCCCGTTTTTGTAAGACGGAGAAAAAATTCTATGGCTTCTTTCTGTTTTTGTCTGCGACCTATATGATTGGGGTGCTCACGTCTCTCAGATACAGGGAGGTGAGCATCATCTGGATGGTACATCCAGCGTGCGCCACTGACAGAAAGGTATGTGCAGGGCGGATGAGCTATCATTAGATCCCAGTTTTCACCGTTTGGCAAATAGTATTCATGGCCATTTTCTAGATGCCCACCTTTATTGGCTATGATTTCAAAAACATCTTGATGAAAGTGCCATTCCGGATGTCCTCCGCTGCACTCCAATATATCGCAACTGAATGCATTGAAGCCTCTTTCTCGAAAGGCTTTGCATACAGCTTGACTTTCTTCACATGCTATTAAAATGTTCATGATAAAACTTTTGCTATACCCTGTGCTATACCCTGTGCAAAAAGGACAGGCACAGCATTGCCAATCATTCTGTAGCACATGGCATTTGAACCAATAAAATCAAAATCCATAGGAAAAGTCATCAGAGTCGCAGCTTCCCTGATAGTGATACTTCTGGCTTGCGAAGCATCAGGATGTATAAACATATGGCCATCTTTACAGAGATGAGCAACCACAGTCTGAGAAGGTTTGTCCCATTCCAGACTCTTATATTTCGCGTAAAGTGTATGATGTCCAGTTACATTGAAATAAAAATCAATCTTTTCTTTTTGGGATATATAATTTAGCTTTTCGTTAACCCAACGGCGATAAACCTCTATATCACGAAGGCTTAGATAACGAGCATCATGTTGTTTATAAGTCGGTTCTGGATTTGCCGTATGTGAAATATTTTTACGACCAATCTTTTTCGGTTGAGACAACGGATACAATGGTGGAAATGCTCCTAGAGCATCTCTTACCGTCATGACTTCTCCTTTTTTTGCGAAACTGTCAATGGATGAGTAAATTTCATCCAATTCCAACATGGAATTCTGAGGGACACCAATCAATATGACTCGCTTACGTTCCTGAGGAACATGGTAATCAAGCGCATTAAAAATACACTTCCCAAGTTCTTCCGGCTTTCGTATGACATATCCAATAGATGCGAATGCCTCATAAATGCGTTCTGTAACCTTAACGCCTCCTGGATGTGCACTCAACATTCCGGGCACATTTTCAAATACAAAAAGTTTAGGTTTAAATGCATTGACAATTTTTACAAAACTCTCAAAAAGGTAATTCCGATAATCATCATTCATGCCGTTCTTATCCTGCGCACGACCATGAATTGAATAAGCCTGACAAGGTGGGCCTCCAATTATTATATCCACGGAAGAATTCCCAACACGCCCTTTTAGACCGCTTAAGCAGATATCTGAGTCGTTTGTTGAACCATATAAGTCGATTGTATCCTCAGACCAATTACCATTTAATAGTTCATCTGTTTTCTGAATATCAAAATGAATAACATCTTTTTTGGCCTCCAGTTCTGAGTAACCCCACTTCTTGACTAAGCGATTTCGCAGAGATTCGACCATTGGTATCTCCCATTCAACATGAGCCAATGACTTAAATTTGCCAGTAGTAAGGAAGCCCTCGGAAAGGCCTCCGCAACCTGCGAATAAGTCTATGAAAGTGAATTTAGCCATTATAATTCGGGCATTCTTACAAGTTCTTGAATCTGCACATCAAGGAGCTCGGCTATCCTGAGAAGGGTGTCGAGACTCGGTTGAATTGTGTTAGTGCACCATTTGGAGACTGTGGCGGGGTCTTTACCGAGCTGCTCGGCAAGCCATTTGTTGGTCCGCTTCTTCTCCACAAGCATGACTTTGATTCGGTTTATATCTTTGCCCATGAGGTTTTGTCCTGTTTATTAATGCAAAGTTAATGATTTTTACCGAAAAGTCAGTTATGTCATGCCATAAAATTGAAAAGCACTTTTAATAAATTGCATTTCATGCCATGAAATATTATCTGGAATAGTCGGCTTCTGGTTCTGCCGCCATTGGTACATCGGTCTCTTCAAAGCTATAACCGCATCCATCAGATGATGTGATGCTGGAATAAATCTTATTGAGAGTTTCCTCTCGGTTCGCCTTGTTGCGTAGTTCACATTCCCATACACGTATTACTTTCCATCCCAAATCGAGTAATGCCTGCATTGATTCTCTATCACGCTCTATGTTGCGCTCAATCTTCTCTTTCCAAAAATCGATATTTGACTTTGGCAACCGGAAATACTTGCATCCCTAATGCCCATGCCAGAAACAACCATTCACAAAAATTGCCGTCTTATACTTTGGCAAGACAATATCCGGAGTACCTGGTAATTTTCTGACCTGAACACGGAAACGCAGCCCACGAGAGAAAAGATACTTCCGCACAATCATCTCCGGCTTGGTGTTCTTTCCCCTGATAGCCGCCATATTTCGACTTCGCTGCTCCGGTGTCTTCACATCTGCCATGTCTAAATAGCATTTCGTACTATGTCATTATTGAATCTAATTCTTCAAGTATTCGAATGCTTTCAATGAATTTGTCGCATAAATCGTTAAAGGATAGATTCAGAATATTTCCGTGGGCAAACTCGTTCCTTGCTGTGTTTAAGTCAGATAATGATTGTAATGCTTTATCTTTATTGTGCAGAGCCTGAACTCTTGCTTTGAATGAATCTGATTTAGTCTTGTCAAAACGCACGATAGCATTACAAATATTCTCAGATTTTGCATTCATCGAAGCATCTCGTAAATGGTAGCCAATAAAAGAGCCAAGATGTGGCGCTAATTGTTCATAAAAATCCGCAATTATTGTTTTATAGCATATTTCTAATGTGCCACAGATTTTTATCAATGAATATCGAGTTAAGAACCCACTAACTGAATTTGTGCTTCCCAACTGATTGATTTGATTTCTTATTTTGATCAGTTCATCTTTGCAATCGCTGATGGCTTGATTTGCAATTGGATTATTCATTACAATTCCATATCATATAAAATGTATAGTGCACGAGCAATTCGGCAATGGATGTTACTAACCTGCATAGTCGCCTGCATTATACTATTACGATATTCTTGATCAAGCAATAGGTCAGAGCGCTTTTGAATCAAATTGTTACCGTTATTCGTATATCCCCTCGAAAGAGCTATAGCGGTAGCAATCATGATGGAATCAAATACTGCTGGATGGAACTTTCTGCGAATTTTGCTTAAGTCCTTTTGTAAGTTAAAAAAAGCCTCCTCTCCATAAGCATCATAAATAAATGAGATAGTATCATTAAAAATCGAAGTCTTAGCCATTATCTCTGCATCAGACAATGTTCTGTTCGATTGCATATACTTGTTTAGCAATTGCTTCAAACTTACCTGCTTTGAAGTAGAATCATATACATCTGGAGTATTCATTGCAAAGAAACGAAGAATGAACTCCAAATCAATCATTCGATTATCCTCTACCGGATCCCCAAAGAGGATTCTCCAATGGTTATTGGTATTGAGAGAAAATAGCAATGTATTCATTGCGCCTTGATAAACACAATTCCTTATCTCTTGATTGTTCAAGCTAGTTCCGCTTGTGTTTATTCGTTCAAACACTTGGAATAGCCCAGAGTCATCCGAAGGATGTTTCTGTTCAAAGATTATAGCATGAATCGTGTAATTCTTTAAACGTCTCTTGTCGGCTTCAGGTAATTCGTTGAACGCTTTTCCTCTCCATCGCTCATTTATTAAATCTGAATTTACCAATTTGAATTCAGAATCATCACCGTGCCAAATGCCCTCTTCGATATAATCGTAGAGAGTCCGAATTCTTTGATAGCCATCAATAATAAGTCTTTTGCCAGAGGGTTCCATATTAGCCAGAAATATGCTTGGGACAGGTAGCCCTAAAAGAAGAGATTCAATAAAACGACTAGCATCTTTTTTCTTCCAGACATATTTTCTTTGCAGTTCTGGCTTTTCAATATCACCTTCTTTATACTGCATAATCAATTCTCTCACAGAAGGATCGGCTCCCCATGAGGTAATATTGAATAAATCGTCGTTGGAAAACTCATCGTTCTCCTCGTCTGCTATTCGGTCTATATGGTCTTCGTATTCCATTTTAACGAGCATTTTTACTCATACAAAATTACAAAGAAATACTGACATGACAATCGAATATGCTGAGAAACATAATAAAACGCCCCGGCAAGGGGTGAGTCTTGTCGGAGCGTTGGTCAAAGGGGATGGGAGAGTTTGGGCGTTAGAGGCGGATGCAGGCGATGCGGCAGCCTGGTACTTGGTTGGTGGGGAGGGGCTGGCAGTCTTCGTCGGCGAAGTGGAGGAAACCGTGAGCCTTGGCGGTCTGTTTCAGCCAGTGGATGAAGGCTTTCATCTCGGCGTGGATGACCTCTTGTGTGCCTCGGAAACTGATGCGGATGATTATGAGCGTCATGTCGGGGATACCAAGGTGGCCTTCGGATCGTTCCCATAGGCGGAACTAGATGGTGCGGTCCTCGCCGAGGTAGTGTATGCAGGCTCCGACGGAGTTCCAGTCGAGTGTGGCTTCATCGGGGTTGCTGCCAAACACTTCGGATATATATGCGCGGAAGTCGAGGAAGATATCCACAATTGCGTCGCGGGTTGCAGATTCGATTTCTTGCATGGGCATTGTAGGTGTTAAAGGGTTAAACATGCGATTTTACATCCGGGCACCTGATTCGGTGCGTCCGTGGGTGCGTGACTCTCGTCAGCTATGTGGCGGAAACCGTTGGCTTTTGCCGCATCGCGCAGCCATAAAGATACAGCATCGGCTTCTGCCTGAGGATTCGCAACCTGACCGGAGATGTAGAACACGTGGACGATGACGGTCATGTCGGGTATTCCGAGATGTCCGTTGGAGTGCTCCCATAGACGGAACTCGAAGGCTCGGTTCGATCCGTGGTAGCGAGCGGTTGCGCCGACGCAGTTCCAGTCGAGCATGAGCTTGTCGGGAGTTGCTGAATAGTTCTCTACCATAAACTGATAAAAGTCATGGTAGAAGGCCTTGATGCTCATCTGAGCACCTGCCGAGATGGGATTGAAAGAATTTGATTGCATGGGGTTTGTGAAGTTTGAAGTTTACCAAAGATGGTTGTCGGACTCGGGAGTCCAAGGGTCAGAGGGTCGGAAATAAACGTGGGTGCGGTCGGCATTCTTTCGGCGTTCAAGTCGGATAGTCATTGCCTTGATGCTATCCTGCTCCTGACGGTTGCCGACCATCATTGCCTCTTCACGGAGCATCATGTTGCGGATGCCTTCGGCGTCGTAACTCACACGTTCGTAGCGATAGAGCCATTCGACTTTCTGAAGATGTTCGTTCTCCTTGTTGAGATTATAGCACCAGATGCCGAGACCGACTGCAATAAGCAATAAGGCTCCGGCAACGGCATAAACCCATTTGGGAATTGCCGCCCAGATAGCGCCGTTGACGATGCTATACATACGGTCTGTAAGACGCTTTGCTGATTCATTTAGTCCGGTTATCTGGTTTGTGAACTCATTCCGGATGCCGTCGTGAAGTGCATTCTTCACATTCTTGTCGAGGCCGTCCTTGAAGGCTTTGGCGAAAGCTTCCGCCAGTTCCTTCGGGAACTGCGAGAAGTCAAGGCTTTTGAGTGCATCAATTTTCTGCTTGGCGAGCGCGGCCTCGACAAGTTTTTTCACCGACTCGTTAGTGGCGATGCTCGAAGGCAGCTCGACTTGAATTTTGTCGGGCACCACAGGTTCGGCTGACGTCTGCTCCGGAGCTGATGCCAGTCGGGTATCAATGTCAGTGAGCAAATCCTTGTTCTCTTTCGCGATTTTGAGAAGGCCGTCAATCTTCTCGTCTTGTTTCTTGACGATGGAATACATATCTGCCATTACAGTGATCTCCCTTTCTTCTTTTTGGGTTTCTTTTTCATCGCACGGATGAAAGCTTCTTCATCCGGGTCATAGCCTGGCCCGACTTGGAACAGTCCGCCGATAGCCTGACAACCTGTCTCGATTATGTTCTCTACCACATTGGCCACGGGCGATTCCTTAACCTTCGCTGTCACCGAAATCGGTGCAGGTCGCTGTGGTTCTGTCTCTCTTATTCCGACATTCTTGGCAAAGAATTTGTCGAGACACTTGTAGGAAAAAGCACGGTCAATCTTCGAACCGTTGAAGGTAAATTCGCCGTCGGAGAAGCGTATGCCTTGCGGTTTGCTAGTGTCGCGGTCGTTATAAAACTCGACTGTTATCCCGGCCGGAGCGAGGCGACGGCGGAACTCATCCCACGATTTACAGCGGTACATCGCTGCCTGAATTTTGGGCTTCATCTCGGCAATCGCATCCTCATACAGCTTCTTTTTCGGCGAAAAAGTCAGTCCATATTTCAGTTTTATTGCCTTGGTAGCATCACGGCTTTTGTCGAAATTATTGCTTTCGTCAATGGCTTGGCCGTGAAGATTCACGCGATTATAGACGATATGGAAATGCGGCGAGTCGGTTTCGAGATGACGCACAATCAGATATTGCGTGTCCCGGATACCCATCCGTTCCATATATTCTTTTGCAAGCTGAACCATGAACTCATCGGTGAGACGGGGTAAATCTGCTTTATCGAAACTCACGGCGATATGTCCGATGGGCTTGCTGATTCTTTTGTTGAGGCTCGCCCCGATGTCGAAACTGTCTACAATTCTACGAAAGTCGTCGCCGAGAATCACGTCGGAATCTATCACTCGCCAAGTGTCGGCGGTGTACTGTTCTTTGTCATGGAATTCACGCATGACGTAGCCGACAATAGCTTCTGCGGTTCCTTTTGCAAGTATTTTTGCTATCATAACAGAGCGGAATTTGAGGTTTTCAACTTGCCGAGTGTTGCTAAAATTCCATCGAGACAAGCCTCGGCCTTTCGTTTTGTCGATGGCCATGCGTTAGCTTGACAAGCCTTGACCTGATCGTTGAGATTCTTGCCTTGATACATTAGTTCGCGTATCGCATCCCGTTCAAAATCGGTGAGACGACCGACTACCGAAAGTCGGAAGGCGGAGATTCTAAGCAATTCGGCAATGCTGACACCAGCGGCCGCGGCCTTGGCTTTCACCACGCGCTCTTCCGCATCGGTGAAATTCACTGAGACTTTGCGGTCCCTTTTATCACTGGATTCTTTCTTTGGTCGCCCGCGGAGTTTTATACCGGGAGCGTCTTGATTGAACTTTCTCATTCGTTGGGTTGGGGATGGTGACCGCAGGGAACAGAGAGCGTCCTTCGGGATGCGAAGGGTTTCGGAAGGGGGAATATTTTACCTCCCGAAACATACCCTTGCATCCCCAACTAATCCACTATCGTTTCTTAGTTGTGCGCTGACGATAACCGCTCCCTGGGGTCGGGTTAAACATTAGAGCTTGCGCCAGATTTCGATGTCGTCGGCATACTGGTTCAGATGCTCGGCGAGGATAGCGTTGGCGTAACTGCTGATGGTGGTGCCACGCTCGCCGAGGATTCTGGAGACGCGCTCAAGCTGGTCCCACAGGTCGCCCTCGATGTTCAGTGCATGGCGGTTTACCAATTTGGCAGGAGCAAGGAATGTAGCTTTGAACTCGGCGAAGTCCGATTTGCGCTGTTGCTTGCCGATACGCTGTTGTTTCGGCTGCTCGGTTGTGGCGGTCACAGATGTTGCCTCGGTTGCTGTCTGCTCGTTGTCAAACAGATTGTCGGCGTTGGCAGGAGTAGTGTTGTTAACAGCGTTATCGCTGTTGACAGCAGGATTAGTATTTGTGGTGATGTCTGATTTCATTGTAACTTCGGGGTTAGAGGGTGAAACTTTGGATTTGGGCGCATCAGTCAATTTGGTTGACTTGGATGCGGGTGTTGACGGAGATTTTTTCGCAGTCATTGTTTTTCTGTTTCTGAGGGTTTGTTGATTGCATCAGTATCCGGGTCGTACCGTTCAACTGACACGAGAGTGAGTTGCAGGTCATCAATGAGTTTCTGCAAAATCGGATTACGGCGTATCATAGCTTGCAGCACAGCTTGGTTAGGCTCGATTTGCAGGAGATAGTCTGCTAAGTCAAGTCCTGCTGTTCGCTCGTTATCAGTGGCAACCTCTTCAAGATAGTTGAAGATACTTGCCTTGATGCCGAGGTTGCGGAGCTGTGTCAGTTTCTGCCGCCATTGGTCGGTCGCGCCGATGTCGTGATACAGGATAACCGGATGACCTTTGAGAACACGGAGTGCATCAGAATTAAAGCATCCGTTTTTACCGCCGGAAGCGAGCCACACATATTCGGGCAGATAGTACGCTGCCACAAGTGCGGTCTTCTCGCTCTCGACGATGGCAACAGGTTTGCCTCTGTTCATCGGCAACAGATGTTCGCCGAAAAAACATTGACACAGATTGAAATCCGGCAGTCGGAGCAATGAATGAACCCATGTAACATGGTTGAACGGTTCCTTCACGCGCTTGCCTGTGTCGGCATCGTAGAGCATCACCTTTCCGGCGCGGACGCTGCCGTTAATGTCAGTCTGCCAGAACACGCATGAACCCGGCCAGTGTTTAGAAGTGCCGACGCGGTAATCCTTCATCAACCGGATGGCATCCTCAGCTCCGAACTTGGAGCGGAGGAACAGATAGAGATTGTTCTTCTCATAGCCGTGCAGAGTCTGGGCAACAGTCTCTGCCGCGATGAAGGATGTTGGCTTTCGCTGCTCGGTCGGCTTGGCTCGCCATGCTGACGGAGTGGCGAAATCGCAGAGCAAGGGCTTTGATTGCGGATTGTGCTCAAAATACTCCTTTGGCGTAAGATGGTAGCCGCAACTCTGTTTATGGTCGCATCTGCCGACATCATAAGGGAATGAAATTTGTTTCTCGATGTCGATGTAGCGGCTAAAACAGTGTTTCTTATGGCACGAAGGGCAACAGTGTCGGCTTCCGACCCCGTTATAGGGTTGGAGAATGAATCTATGATTATTCATAGCATTAATTATGAGATTTAGGTGGTGCAGTTTGTGCAATTTCCGCAGTTTGCTTGATGAAACTGCCGGAACTGCGGAATCTGCATGGATTAAAGTTTGAGATATTTACCATGCGAGGACTTCTGGAACAGTTTGCCGAGATTATTTTTCAGGAACTCCATAAAGGTGCGCTCTGCCATATCGTTTGCTTTTGCGATGGCGATACCTTCTCCAGTCTCAAACTCCTGAGGCAGGGCGCTGACTATTGCCAACTGCTGCGCTGTTAGCGACAGTTCCTTCAGAATTGTCTGAACTTTTACGGCTGATTCCTTGAAATATTCTGCGAGAGAAATGGCCCGTTCGACTGATATGAGATCAATCATATCTTTACCGGCATCATTGCACGCCCAGCGCGCCATCTGAATAATCAGACAGAATCTTATGGCGTAAATCTGGAGTTTGCAATAGATACCGATAATGGTCTCGTTTGGCTCACGGTCGCAGATGTCTGACAGTTCATGTTGCCACTTGAACAGACGCACCATAGCCTCTTCTGTAAACGATATGCTTACCGGCAGAATGTCGTTGTTTTCATCAACGGTGCATTGCAATTCCATGAGTCTCGATAAAATGCGCTGCCATTCAGCGGCCACATCGAATGTCGGCTGCTTCATCGACCACCGGGTAGAAGTTTCGTGGCGGAGCAGGACAAACAGAATACGGTCAATGAAACCATTGGCAGAGCGTTGCCCTTTGGCAAGTTCAGAAAGGATGCGTTTTTGCATCGTACCGATTACTGACACGAACGGACGCTTGATGAAGATTGAGCTGCGCGAGCTTTTGCGGTCAGACATGGTAGGCTTGGCGCTGAACACCGACAGCCAGAACTGTTCCTCAGAGCTGTTATTGTAGCGGTTGAAATTCTTGACCCATGCCGAGAGTTCATCCGACAATAGACATAGACCGCGTCGATTCTGCGAATGGACAAGACTCAGACCTTCCGGAGTAATATCAGACACAAGAAAACGATGGCGGACAGGTTCACGGGGGCAGACCTCAATACCTTTTTCTGCACGTTCCTTCCGACTCATATCGAGTTGGTCCTGATATTCCAGATACTGTTTCTCGTAAATCCGGTTTTGCTCATAGTCATGCTCCACAAACGGACGCATTGCAAAACTCAGCGGATGGCTTTTGTTGGCCCCGGGCCTTCCGATTAGTGCCATATACAGGATAGCGCTCTCGTCCCAGCCCTCTTTCATCCGCGCAAGATGCGTATTGCCTATCGCTACCGACACTGCCACCAGCATTGCCGCCGCTACATAATCGACGGGAAATCCATAGCAGTCGTTCACCTCTCTGATAATACGTCGGATTTTGGAGGGATAGAGGCTAATGGGAAATCCGCCGCCAGTGATTGCGGTGCAGTGGTCGATTGCCTTGTCGAGCACGAGCTGAGGTGTAAACACATCGCTCATAGGCTAACGGCTTATGCGGTTTCGTCCGCCGGGGCGCAGACCTTTGTTCATCTCGGCAACCATTTCATCATACTTTTCTTGCTGAGATTTTGGTTTGCCGGATGCCATATATTCCAGAAGCTCGCTCCTGATGAATCGCCATGCTTTGCCGCCGGGATTCTTATATGCCGGGATGATTCCGGCGCGAGCCTTTTCATAGAGAGTGTTCTTGCACTCTCCGAGTAGTTTGCAGGCCTCCTTCGCGGTGATGAAAGGAGAACTGTCAGTTGAAGGGGGAGCAAGCACGTTGCGCAGCTCCCGCAGCTCATCTTGCAAGGCGGATACTCGCTCGATGAGATAGACTACCGCTTCGGGAAGTCTGTCGAAAGTCACGGGTGTTGTGAACATGGAAACAACCGAATCCTTAGGAAACCGTCACGCCAACGTGGCACGTCCGGGCTAAAGATTCGGTTGCAAATGTATAAGGAGATAAATAGGAGAACAATAAGCTTTAATGAGCCTCAAAAGTATCTCCAAACCCTCTCCAAAGCCTCTCCGACGGATAAAAACGAGTTCTCCAGCAGGAGATTTGCTGAAATTGGTGAATTTTAACCGGCGAGAAGTTCATTATCAAGGCATCTTGAATTTTTGCCTTTTTTCATCTGCCGGTCAATGAAATTTTCAAATTCCTCTTCAGTCATGGGTTCATCGTCTTCATCATCTTCCCCATCATCATTAGAGTAGTCGTAGTCCTCGTTGTCCCATTCATCGTCGTCATCGGGCCTTTCTTCGTCTTCAAACAGCGGAGGCATTCTCACTAGTCGATTTTCTGTTTGGATTGGAGTAATGGTGTCCGCTTCCTCATGAGGAGTCTCGATTGCTTGAGCTACGGTCGCCGGTCCAGCGTCTTCCGAGATGAAACTTGTTTTTGTGTCCTCGATTGCTTCCGATTGTTGAACTTCGTTTGAAAGACGATATTCTTCAATCGAGAAATTGTTGTCAAAGCGTTCTTCGATTTTGATCACACCCCTGCGTGGATTCTGTTTGAGTTTCTTTGGAAGCTGATTGTCTGAAAGACCATCAAGATGATAGTGGAATGTGGTTTTCAGGAAGTGGGTAATGAAGTTGTTTTGTTTTCCGAAGAGCCTTCCCATATTCCATCCATAGTGCAGCAGTGCCCATTTCTCGACAGGGGCAGAAACTTCAATTCTCCGTATTTTGCCTCCAGCCTCAATTTCTTCGGTGCTACGCGGATCCCAGTTGGGAGTGGAAGCTTTCTGAAATAATCCCAACTTTAAAAGAAGTGTCGGGACATCTCGCTGTTTGACGTAGCTGCCGAGTACCTCGATGGTATACTCACATGCGAATCTATATATGGCATCTTCCCGAGTCTGAATGAGTTCTGATGCCGAATTTTTCATTTCGTTGATGTTTACGGATACAACGCCATCTTCATCTTTTGAAATCGTTGCTCCTGCCGGGACTGCAACTTCACGTTTCAAATCAGCCATGACATCGCGCATTATCTTTTCCAAATCGTCGCGTGAAACCGAAGATTGTTCGGGCTGAGAAGTTGATTCGCTTACTGGAGCATCGGGTGTACTTGGTTGGGTAATCAGTGCCTTTGCTTTTTCTTCTTTTTCCTTATTTTCGCCGATTAACGGCATGTCTCTACCAGAAAGGAACTCGACGAGTATTGCATAAAGTGCAAGTCCGCCGATTATAATCAGGCAAAAGAATACGTTGGCATTGAATTCTGATTCTCCTTTGGAGAGGATGGAGTGGCGGATGACCAGTGCCGAAAATATATCGACA
>OGQO01001370.1_pt1 | contig 22608 bp, 20 predicted proteins | sample 1553241 | NCBI WGS metagenome assembly OGQO01 (sample SAMEA2579933, study PRJEB22360) | human gut metagenome | biome: human gut; feature: human-associated habitat; material: faeces | place: Denmark | collected 2008/2010
CAACAGATTTGTTTGCTCCGTTCGGGTCTCCACCGTCCAGGATCAGGGCAACAAAATCTGCACCTTCAATAGCTGCTGCTTTTTTAGCGATCTCAGCCATTGTAGTAGCTCCTTCATAATAAGCTTTTACGCCTTCAGAGAATTCATCCAGTCCAAGGTCAGAGATCTCAACACCAATTTTGGCTGTGTTCTCTGTTGGTGCATCAAAAGTATAGAACGGGAAAGAATTTTCTCCACCGATTGTCACAGTCTTATCTCCGCTTCCGATTGTGACAGCGTTAATCTTTGCATTAAATTTCTGTGGTTTCTGATTAAACGGCATTTCTCATAAGCCTCCTCTTAATTATTAATTACTCAAATTGCATATAGCATTATACTACATAAAATTACCAGTTACAAGTAACATGGCGTATTTATGTTAAAAATATATCAAAAATAGTTACCTGTGCAAACGACTTGCACTGTCACAGAGATAAACCCTGAATTTTCCTGCGTAAACCTTAAAACTCTTTCTCAGCCCGTTGCTTACGCAACTTTACGCTGCGATTCGAATTTCAGATAAACTCTGAATTTTCCTGCGACTCGCTGTTTGCAACAGCTTTACGTCGCAGTTCAAATTCAGGGTTAACTTCCCAGGAAATGAATGCAAGCATTCATTTCCTTTGCGGAAGTTACATCATTGGATCCATTGCAAGTGCCGGATGGCCTTTTTCGGTAAGGAATGCTACCAGTGTCTCCGGATCTTCTGCTACGGTCTCATCACCGATCATATCTGTGAAGTTTTCGATTCCGTAGAGTTCCTGAGCTGTCTTATTCAGACGGTCTGCAACAAATTCCTTCAGTTCTTTCGGCATCCATACGATACGTTCGATACCGCCTTCAGCCTTCATGAATTTCTTAGAGGAGATGAAGTGTTTTCCATGTCCCATGAATCCAGGAGTCTGAACACCGCCGCCTGTCATGGAAGCCATTTCAGGGAAGGTCATACCAAGTGGCGTCATACCAGCATACTCACGGTTAGCGATAACAACACCGTTGGAGAATGGCTCAATACCACAGATACACTCGAAGCATCCACAGGAAGTCATAGGATCCTGCATGATGGAGTACAGTGTAACGTGCTCCAGAGCACCCTGTGAGAATTTCTGAACTGCTTCATCAACGTCTTCGTAAGAACCAAGGTTCTCATCGATCGGACGCTCTTTGGTGATAACCTGGCAAGGTCCGTTCGGATCAAGCTGATGTGTAGCTTTTGCATCCAGCCATGAAACGGCACCGCAAAGACCAAGTCTCTCTGGTGTTACTACGCATACGTGGCTTGGAGAGAATGCCTGGCAGAGGATACAGCTGTAGTATACGTCTACAGACTCATCTGTCAGAGTGTCAAGACGCTCATCACGTTTGTCAAAGATCGGGATTGCAACTTCATGACGTACTCTTGTACATTCTGCCGGATCTGTATAGATAACAACTTCACATTTGTCAACAACTGCGTCAAATTCGTTCTTAACAGAAGCGTAAAGAACTTCACCGATATGTTTGATCTTGAATCCTGCGTTGAATGCATCAATGCTGATACGGATACGCTGCATATCACGCTGTCCTGTATGGTATACACCCTCGATGCAGTTGATGTAGTTGTGGAATTTACGCTCGATAACCGGTTCAAAGTCTGGCTGCATGTTCTTGCCTGCAACTTTAACAATATATGCGATGCTGTTCTTGCTTCCAAGTTCCATGTCATCTACTTCCGGTCCGACTACTGTGATCTTGTGGTCTTCAATTTCAGAAGCATCACAGGTCTGTACAAGCTCTGCACAGTCTACACGGGAACCATCGAATTCAACCTGCATATCTTTACGACGGATGATCTCACCTTCGAATGCAGATGCGAAGGAAACCGGGATATCGATGTTTGTGATTTTGATCTTGATGTCACGTGCTTCCAGAGATGTAGGATTGAATTTGCTTACGTCTTCCTGAACGATCAGGCTCTTCGGTACACGGAAGATATTCTCTGTTTCGTTTGTAACTACCGGGAATCCAAGTGCGATGGCACCTGCACCACAAGCTACGATCACGTCATCCAGAGGTTTGAATGCGTTAACGAATGCCGGTACACGGTCCATTGTATATTTCATCAGTGTGCCTGCATCTCCAGGTGTTACGTTACCGAAGATCAGGGCTGCACGAAGTGCTACGGATACTACATGGATAACTGCTGTAACGTCTTTGCCAAGCGGGATAACACGTACGTTTGCACCTGTCTTCATTCCTGCTTCTGCAACCTGGTCGATGATTCCGCCAACCAGTGTTACCAGGATACCCTGTGCCTGATAGCTCTTAACAAGAGCAACACCTTCTTCTACGGACGGAGCAGATCCGAGGATTACAGCTACACCAGGGATATCTCCTGTTACAAGCGGTACACCAAGCTCACGGATCACAGCATCTGCAAGATGTCCGTAGCATGGTTCTTCGTATGGTACTGCACCATCGAGATATTTCAGAACTTCGATGAACTCTGCGCAGAGTGCTGTAGCAACACCTGACATGAATGCATCATTTAATCTTTTTTCTCTTGTCATCAGAGTTTTAACAACGCCAAGAGCTTCTTTTAATTCTTTTAATGTTGTAACTTTTGTTCCTGTTACAGCGTAGTAACAAGGAAGGCTGTATGCGGTGTTCGGGAAGCTGACAGCTTTGTCTTCGCCAAATTTAGCGATTGCTCCATCGATAGCACCCTCTGTTAAACCATATACAGCATCGTTTCCGCTGAATACTCTATCAAATAAAGTCACGTTAATACCTCCTGTTTTTAAAGACTTGAATTCTGATCAATCTTTTCTTTTATTTTTGTGATTTCTGCTGTTACAGTCTCGCTGAAATCATAAGGGGATTTACCCTGACGGTCAGCATCGATAACCTCCGTATTGTAATGGAGTATGCCAAGAAGGTCTTCTGCCGGGATTCTGGAACGGATAAATTCCTCATCCTCTGTGTTTCTGACCTTGTTTGCCACAACCTTAACCTGTGCTACTCCAAGGTCACTGGCAAGACGCTTGACATTTTTGTATGTCTGTACACTTCTTGCACCCGGTTCGATCACTACGATAAATGCGTCAACTCCCTCTGTGGTTCCTCTGCCGAGATGTTCCAGGCCGGCTTCCATATCAAGAATCACCACATCTTCTCTTCTCAACACCAGATTGTTAATAATACGTTTCAGCATTACATGCTCCGGACATACACATCCGCCGCCGCCTGTCTCGACAGTTCCCAGGACAAGGAGCCGTACGCCATTACAGACCTTACCATATTTCTCCGGAATATCGTCTACTTTCGGATTCAGATGATAGAACTGATTTCCTGCTGTAGCCCCTGTACGTTCTTCCACCAGCTTACGCATCTTTGAAATCGGTACAATAGAATCCAGAGTTTCTTCATCAAAGCCTAATGCAAGACCAAGATTCGCATCCGGATCCACATCTGCTGCAAGTACCGGTCTGCCCTCTGCTGCATACAACCTGGCCAGCGTTGCTGCAAAAGTGGTTTTGCCTACGCCGCCTTTTCCTGTAACTGCTATTTTCATTTTACGTCATCCACCTTTTATTACATTTTAAGATTACAGCAGATTAGATTCCTAATGCTGTTCTCTTCTCTTCGATTCTTTCGATCATCAGATCAACTAATTTCTCAATATCTGTTTCTACTGTATAAGCAGCTCCTGTCCATTTTCTTGTTCCCTCTGTAAGAAGCTCTCCCATTTCTGAAGAACCGGAAACATATGGATCAACACCAAGGAATGTATCAATACCGGTACCTACTACATAGTTACCGATGGATACAGCTTTTTCAGACATCCACTCAGGAGCACATCCAACTACAGGAAGCTGATTGATCTGAAGACCTGCATCTTTTGCAAGTTCAGCAGCAAGGATCATCATACGGGAAATATCTACGCATGATCCCATGTGGAGTACCGGTGGGATATCAGCCAGTTCACAGACACGTTTCAGACCTGCACCACAGAGATCTTTTGCAGATTTGTCCATAAGACCTGCTTTTGCAGCTGCCTGTGCAGAACATCCGGAAGCAATGACAACGATATCATTGGCGATACATTTCTTCATCAGTTCAATATGTGCATAGTCAGGACGGATCTTAGGATTGTTACATCCAACCATAGCAACAGCACCACGGATAACACCGGAAGTGATGCACTCAAGTAATGGTTTTGTTGTTCCTGTCTCATCAACCTGAGAGTTTGTAACACCGTCAAGAACCTTAACGATTGCTTCTACGGAATAACCAACTGTAGCTTTCTGTTTCAGCTGTGGGATATGTACAAGTTCAGGTTTTCTGTTCTTGAAGTTATCAATAGCCATCTTAACGATCGCTTTTGCATTCTCTCCTGCTGTCTCAGCATTGAATCTGATAAATTCAGCATCAGGCATCTGAGCGATCGGAGAAGTTGTGATAAATTTAGTATGGAAGCATTTGCTTAAAGGTCCTAATGCAGGGAAGATACACTGAACGTCTACTACGATCGCTTCGCAGGCACCTGTCAGCACTACATTCTCCTGCTGCAGGAAGTTACCGGCCATCGGAACACCGCGACGCATAGCTACTTCGTTTGAAGTACAGCATACACCGGAAACAGTGATTCCTTTTGCTCCTACAGATTTTGCATAATCGATCATTTCTTTGCTGTCTGCATATTCACAGATCATCTCAGAAAGGCTCGGATCATGTCCGTGTACAACAATGTTTACATTCTCTTCAACCATTACACCAAGGTTAGCTTCTGTGTCAATTGGCTTCGGAGTTCCGAATAAAACATCAGAGAACTCTGTTCCCATCATGGAACCGCCCCATCCATCAGCCATACCGCAGCGAAGAGATTGTTTTACAAGAGCTTCCGGAAGAGAAGAACATCCCATATGAGCCATATGTAAAGAAGTGGAAACTTCACGGTCGATCGCACGTGGTGCAATTTCATTTTCAATCAGTTTCTCTTTCTGTCCTGCAGGCATTCTGTCAAGGAATCTCTGATATCCGAATGGTTTACCATATTCCATCAATCCTGTCTCAGCCATTTCATGAGCCAGATCATAGATATCTTTTCCTTCTGTCTCTACGCCCCATTCTTTTGCGATACGGATCAGTTTCTCAGGATCTTTTACCTGATAGTTTCCGCCGTCTTTTGCACAATATAATGTGTGGCAGATTTCACGACCGTGATCAGAGTGAGTAGCTGCACCACCTGCTGTAAATTTCAGGAAGTTTCTTCCTACGATACCATGAACGTCACATCCGCAGATACCTCTTGATGCTTTAGGGGTAATACGACATGGTCCCATAGCACAGATACGACAGCAGACACCCTGCTCACCGAATTTACAATGTGGAGTCTGGTTTTTTACACGGAACTGCCATGCGTCAGCTCCAACCTTTGCACCTGTCTCCAAAAGTCTGGCAGTAGCCTCTTCAAACTCTTCCACTGTAGTTAATTTGAATTCACTCATTATAGACCTCCTTTAATTCTGGTTTGTGTATTCCTTTAAGATACACATTTTTATTTTATTAATAATCCCACAGGCAGGAAATCCCGGTTATCTATAGGTTATCTATATCTGAAGAATTGGCTCCGTTAAAGATAACTGTGATAACCCATCCCATCCCCTCCCATGGGTTATTTAACTTAAAAATAAAGATGTAAACTTGTATTTATCTCTGCATATATAGATTTCCTATGCGCACAAACATCCCTCATCGGATTCTCATCCGACAAGGGGTGTATCTTATAATTTTAAATTATCAACGATTGCACGAAGTGCAGTCTTGACAGGGTTGTCTTCCGGGAGTGTGCTTGTAGGACGTCCTTCACAGTCATATTCATAAACTGTTTCATCCTGTGGAACAACACCAAGAAGTGTCAGTCCCTGATTTGCAATCTCTTCCTGAATTCCCTTATTCAATTCTCCTTTCGGAGCTCGGTTAATGATCAGACCAACTGTATCAGGATGCATATCACATTCTTTAATGAGTTCTGCAATCCTGCCTACTGCCTGTACGCCTCTTCTGGAGCAGTCGCTGACCAGAATGGCAGTCTGCATGCTTGGAAGAACACCTCTGCTGATATGTTCCATTCCAGCTTCATTATCTACAACAATATACGGATAATTATTCTGGTATTTTGCAAGCTGAGTCTGAAGAAGACCATTAACATAACAGTAACAGCCTTTTCCCTGAGTTCTGCCCATGACAAGAAGATCAAAATCATCATCTTCTACAAGCGCATCTTCAAAACGCATTTCCGCGTAATCAGCCTTAGACATTCCGGTAGGAATTGGATTCTCTTTTGCAAGCTCTGCACGTGCAATTTCTTCACGCACATCGCCAAGAGTTGTCTCTACCTTTACGCCAAGAACCTCATTGAGGTTCGAGTTTGCATCAGCATCTACTGCAAGAATCGGCCCTTTACCCTTTTCACACAGGTACTGGATCAGCATTCCGCATAATGTTGTTTTTCCCACGCCGCCTTTTCCTGCGACAGCAATTACGTGTGCCATAAAACCAGGTGCCTCCTAAATCTGTCTTAGTATTCTTTCTATAAATAAAAAATGATGTTAAGGTCAAAAGGTGTTTTGTCCCTATCTTAATATCAGTCACATTTCAGTTTCACAATACTGTTGGCAAGGTCAACCATTAAAATAGTTCCCTCGACCACTCTCTCATCTCCCATAATATCACGGAGAATCAATTTATTCCCATCCACATCTATACGGGAAACATTTTTAAAAATAACAGAATCGTCACTTTCTTTATATACAGTTGCCAGACACATGTGATGTCGCCTCCTATTTCATCTCTTCTTTAACAAGTGTTAAGGCAAGTCCAAGTCTCATATTGCCTTTCTGAAAATCTGCAACAGCTTCCTTAATAGTCTTACATGCTGCATCCATTCCCATCTTGGCAAGGTTATCAGCCATCTGATCCAGTTCCTGAGCATGATGCTCATTGTGCTGAAGCATATATGTCAGAAGAGCCAGTGTCTCATTCTTACAGTCACCTTCACTGCAGGATCCGCAATGAGCAGTATCACAGGCATGATCTGCATGAGAATGTCCATGATCATGACCTTCGCCATGAGTATGCTCATGAGTATGAGTCATACCATCTTCATGGGTATGTTCATGGGTGTGTCCATGCCCATGCTGGACAAGATTCCCATTTTCATCTTTGATTAAATGCATGGTTAAATGCTCCCTTCTATTGAAAAATACACTGAATTTATAAAATTCAGTCTTTTTTTATGACAATAAATTATCAATTTACTGATATTATACATCTTTTTTTTCGTTTCCGCAAGCCATTTAGCATAAATAATCACTAAAAAAATTTTGAAATATATGCTTTGAAATAGCTTTTTTCACAAGAACTGTTAATACTTTAACCCTTATGTTATATTGTTAACAATGTGTTCTTGCAAAAACTTAATAATTTTTATGTACTTCTGACACATTTTTATGTTATACTTGGACAAGATTATCGGGCAAAGCAGCTTGCCCAAAGTGTATATAGGAATTGGAGGAATTGTTTTGGATAATACTGTTTTTCTGAATACAAACAGAGAGATGCCTTTACTCGGACTGGGAGTATACAAAGCCACCGGGGAAAATGAGGCCGAAAATGCTATTATTTCTGCTGTTGAATCAGGATACCGTCTGATTGATACAGCCTCCGTATATAAAAACGAAGAAAATGTAGGACGGGGAATCGCCAGCTGTGGAATACCGCGAAATGAACTTTTTATTACTACAAAAGTATGGAATACCGCACAGCGTCTGGGAGACATTCAGGGTGCTTTTGAAAGAAGCCTGGACCGGCTCAAACTGGATTATGTGGATTTGTATCTGATCCACTGGCCGGTTCCGGGATGTTATCTCAGCACCTGGAAAGTACTGGAGGAAATCCAGAAATCCGGGCGGGCTCTTTCTATCGGTGTCAGTAATTTTGAAATCCGTCATCTGGAAGAACTGGAAGCCAATTCCGGAATCATACCTGCTGTAAATCAGATTGAATGCCATCCTCTCTGCTATCCGAAAGAGCTGATTGATTATTGCCAGAATAAAGGAATCCAGGTACAGGCATATGCCCCGCTTGCAAGGGGTGCATATCTTGATAATGATGTTATGTGTGTACTCGGAACTAAATATGCCCATACTCCTGCTCAGATTGGTCTGCGCTGGGCTACCCAGAAGGGAATATCAGTAATCCCGAAATCCGTACATCCTGACCGCATCAGAAGTAACGGCAATATTTTTGATTTCACAATCGAACAGGAGGATATGGATCTGATCGATACTCTGAACGAAAATTTCCACAGTTCACATGTTCCCGAGGATTTAAGGGACATTGCATTCTGATAAAGAGTAGTTAAAAAATATTTTATCATTCAAATGTAAAAAGCAGATGTATTTATATAACATCTGCTTTTTTGCATATTTATCATCTCTGTCTATAGAATTTCCCGTAAATGATGCATTCGAAAGTTTTTCGTAACCATTCAGCAGTCAGCTATCCCGCGAGGTACTGAACAGTTACAGTTTTTCTATAACATCTCAGTTAGTTTTCTGTCCGTCTTCCCATGGAAGCATCGGCGTCTCCACTTTCTTATCTCTTACCATAAGATCGATCACCGCTTCCGCTGCACTTTTTCCTTCGAACAAGACTTTGTTTATTTCTGTGATGATCGGCATTTCCACATCATATTTCTCAGCCAGTTCTTTTGCTGCTTTTGCGGAATAGACGCCTTCCACGATCATTTTCACTTCAGCCATTGCCTGCTCCATGGTATATCCTTTTCCCATCAGATATCCGGCTTTCCGGTTACGGCTGTGGACACTGGCACAGGTAACGATCAGATCTCCGATTCCGGACAGACCATAAAAGGTTTCCATACGTGCTCCCATTTTAACACCCAGACGTGAAATTTCTGCAATTCCTCTTGTGATCAGGGCTGCTTTGGTATTATCGCCGTATCCCAGACCATCTGCGGTTCCGGCCGCCAGTGCGATCACATTCTTTAACGCTGCGCCAAGCTCCACTCCCAGCATATCCGGCGTGGTATAAACTCTGAAAACAGGGCTCATAAAGATTCCCTGCAGATATTCTGCTGTCTCTCTCTGGTGAGAACTTACCACACAGGTAGTCGGAAGTCCTTTTCCAACCTCTTCTGCATGGCTTGGTCCGGAAAGCACAGACACATTTGCCTGTGGAAGTTCCTGTTCAATGATCTCGCTTAAAGTAAGAAGAGTTTTTTCCTCCACACCTTTGGCAACATTTACAATTTTCTGTCCGTTTTTTACAAAAGGCGCCATACGCTTGCAGGTACTTCTGGTATAAGGCGAAGGAACTGCCAGAATTGCCACATCTGTATCCCGCAGGCTTCTCTCAAGATCTATTGTGATATCAATCGGTTCAGGAATCTTTACTCCCGGAAGTTTGCTCACGTGTTCCCGCTTTTCTCTTAATGTTGTTATCTCCTCCCCAAGCGCCGACCAGAGAATCACCTCGTGTCCATTATTGTAAAGAAGGATAGACAGGGCAGTCCCCCAGCTTCCCGCACCAAGCACACTTATCTTTGCCATATAAATACCTCTTTTTATTTATTTTTTTTGCTTAAATAAATTTTACTTTCTGTCCCGTCAAGAAGCCGTTTTATGTTCTTTTTATGTCTGTAAAATGCCAGTACTGTCAAGAGTCCCATGACAATATAAAGCTCGATCATATGATAAGAATCCATATGATAAGAACCCATCTGTCCAAATACGATCATACTGATAAATGCAGCCAGATATGCACTTACCGAACACAGAGAAACATAGTGTGTCAGGAAAAACAGTCCGAAAAATACAATTGCACAGATCACAAAAATCCGCCAGTCAAAAGCAATCACAAGTCCTACAGATGCAGCTACGCCCTTCCCGCCCTTAAAATTAAGATAAAACGGAAAATTATGCCCCAGAATACACCCAGCTGCTGCATAAAGGCTCAGCAGCGGCAAAATATCTCCATAAGAATTTCCGAATATTGCCCTTACGATCAGTATGGCCGCAATACACTTCAGACAGTCACACAACAGATTCAATGCCCCGGCCTTTTTGCCAAGTGTACGCAGTACATTTGTAGAACCCAGATTTCCGCTTCCCTGTTTGCGGATATCAATATGATAAATCTTTCCTAAAATGTATGCGGTCTGAAAAAGTCCGCATGCATATCCAATTGCAATACAAATCAGGCGTTCCATGATTATTCTTTTTCACCTCGTTCACGAATAATGAATTTCAGTGATGTTCCCGCAAATCCAAAGGCATCCCTGATCTTATTCTCCAGATATCTGGTATAAGAGAAATGCATCAGCTCTTTGTCATTTACAAAGATAACAAATGTAGGCGGTTTGACAGCTACCTGTGTCATATAGTAAATCTTCAGACGTTTTCCCTTATCAGACGGAGGCTGCTGCATTGCCACTGCCTCAGAAAGGATTTCATTCAGGACACCCGTCTGGATACGCAGTGTCTGGTTTTCGATAACCGCATCGATCGTTTCAAACATTCTGGAAATCCTGAGTCCTGTTTTTGCAGAAATAAATACCAGTTCCGCATATGGCATATATGCCAGAACCTCGCGGATTCTGTTTGTGTGCTTATAAATAGTCTTATCATTCTTTTCAATGGCATCCCATTTATTTACGGCAATGATAACACCCTTTCCTCTTTCGTGGGCAATACCTGCAATCTTGGCATCCTGTTCTGTAACACCCTCTGACGCATCGATCATTACAATGACAACATCCGCACGTTCTACTGCAGTCACTGTACGGATCACACTGTATCTCTCAATCTCCTCTTTAACTTTTCCCTTACGGCGAAGTCCAGCAGTATCAATAAAGATATAATCCTTTCCCTGCCATTTTACTCTGGTATCTACCGCATCTCTTGTAGTTCCGGCAATATCAGAAACAATCACACGGTCTTCTCCCAGAAGTTTGTTTACCAGTGACGATTTTCCTACGTTTGGTTTTCCCACAATGGCAATTCTCGGGATTTCATCATCTTCTTCTGTATCTGCATCCTCAGGGAAATGTTTTGCCACTTCATCCAGCATATCACCCAGCCCCATACGGTTTGCCGCAGAAATCGGAATCGGTTCACCGATACCAAGGTTATAGAACTCATAAACATCCATCATAAATTTCTGGATACTGTCTACCTTATTCACAACAAGGACAACCGGTTTGCCGCTGCGTCGGAGCATATCTGCCACCTTCGCATCGGAATCCACCAGTCCCTGATGAACGTCTGTGATAAAGATGATAACATCTGCCGTATCAATGGCAATCTGTGCCTGCTCTCTCATCTGAGAAAGGATGATGTCACTGCTGTCCGGCTCAATACCGCCTGTATCGATCATGGTAAATGTCTTGTCCAGCCATGTCACATCTGCATAAATTCTGTCTCTTGTAACGCCGGGTGTATCTTTTACAATAGAAATCTTCTCACCTGCCAGCGCATTAAACAATGTGGATTTACCTACATTAGGCCTGCCCACTATCGCTACTACCGGTTTGCTCATATATCTGTCTCCTTCTTATCTTTTTATGGTCTGGTGCTTCGATCAGACAGTTTACCAGGTCAGCACCCGGTTCATCTACCACTACAACTTCCGTCTTAAGAGCCTGTCTGACATCTTCCACCGTCAGGTCATCCAGAAAAACATCCTCGCCGCTTCTGAGCATATTGCATGGGATCAGTACTTTTTCTCCCAGATTTCTCTGTGCAAGCTGATCCATAAGATCAGTAGCTGTGATCAGACCGGAAACTGTGATCTTCTCTCCAAAGAAATTATTCTTTACTGCATATACTTCAGCCTGGACATTCGGAAATTTCTTCTGTACCAGTTTTATCATTTTACCTATATAAGGCGCTGCCAGCCGTCCTGTTGCAACAGTGGCATTTACCTCTCTGTCATCGCCTTCAAGTTGCTCAAGTCTCTCTTTTACCTCTGTTTCAAGCAGACGCATCATACCAACACCATTCTCCAGCTGAAGGTATCCGTCATATCTGCCCTCCTCAGGAAGTTCGTATCCTGCAAGAATATACCATTCATCCGAAGCATGTACAAAATGAATACCATGCTTCTTCACCATGATCTTCTGCCACCGCTCTACCTGACTGATCAGATACCTTGCATCCTCTTTATCAAAAGATTCCAGTGGATACAGACCTTTTCGATACCTGGAAAGGCCTACAGGTACGATTGAAACACTCTGCAGTACAGGCGCATATTCCGACAGTTTTTCCAGACTGTATTCCAGTTCATCCCTGTCATTAATCCCCTTGCAGAGCACAATCTGCCCGTTCATGGTCACATCACCTTTATAAAGCCTGTCAACTTTTGCAAGGGCATCTCCGGCAAATCGATTATGGAGCATTTTACAGCGAAGCTTAGGATTCATAGTCTGAAACGATACATTGATCGGAGAAAGATGAAACTTGATAATACGATCCAGATCATAGTCACTCATATTGGTAAGGGTAACATAGTTTCCCTGCAGGAATGACAGTCTGGAATCGTCATCTTTAAAATATAAAGTTTCTCTCATACCGGGCGGCATCTGGTCTATAAAACAGAAAATACAGTGATTGGAACAGGAGCGGTACTCATCCATAAGACTGTTCTCAAACTCCACGCCAAGATCATCTTCATATTCCTTTTCTACTTCCAATTCCCATTCCTCGCCATTCTTCTTTCGGATAAGGAGCGTAACAAATTCGTCATTCATCAGATAACGATAATCAAACACATCCTCTACCGGCTGGCCGTTAATGGAAAGCAGCGCATCTCCCGGTTCCAGTTCCAGTTCTTCTCCGATACTGTCCGGAAGAACCCTGGATATTATGTGTAAATTTTTTTTCATGAATTTTACTCCATTGGAATGTAACCGGAAATTGTGTGTGGGATAAACTTTTCCGGCACATTTTGTTTCTCGATCATTCAGGAGCCGCTGATTTATTTACTGTGCAGGCACAGTAACTTTCTGACATTTACTCCTGATATCATATGACAGTAATTCCGGACAAAATATACCTGCGCCCAGAATCCACTATCTTTTATATCATAACAATTGTAAAAGAAAAAATCAATAAATTCCTTGACGTATTTTAGGGCAAATGTTATATATTATATTGAAATCTATTTTTTGAGTATAAAATCACTACTTAGGAGGAGTATTATGCCAAACATAGAATTGTTGGAAAAATCCATGCCGGTTGCACCTATCCGTATTGCAGCTCTTGGATGCAGAGAACTTGCAGAAGAAGTTGACAGAAAACTTGTTAAATTCCGTAAAGAGCTGGTTGAACGCAAACAGCTCAGTGCTATTCCTCAGGGATACAGCGAAGAATCATTTATTGTAGAATGTGAATGCCCCCGTTTCGGAACCGGTGAAGGTAAAGGTTATATTAAAGAATCCGTTCGTGGCACTGACCTTTATATTATGGTTGATGTGACCAATTACAGTGAATCTTATACTGTATGCGGACACGAGAACCATATGTCTCCTGACAACCATTTCCAGGATCTTAAACGAATTATTTCCGCTGCAACAGGCAAGGCACACCGTATCAATGTAATTATGCCGTTCCTTTATGAAGGCCGCCAGCACAGACGTACTAAAAGAGAATCTCTGGACTGTGCACTGGCACTGAAGGAGTTAAGCGATATGGGAGTTTCCAATATCATTACCTTTGATGCCCATGATCCACGTGTCCAGAACTCTATTCCGCTGAATGGTTTTGATAACTTTTTCCCTACTTATCAGTTTTTAAAAGCTCTGATCAAGAGTGTGCCGGATCTTCGTGTTGACAATGACCATCTGATGATCATCAGCCCTGATGAAGGTGCCATGTCAAGAGCTGTATATTTCTCCAACATCCTTGGAGTAGATATGGGTATGTTCTACAAACGTCGTGATTACTCTACAATCGTCAATGGAAAGAATCCTATTGTTGCACATGAATTCCTCGGAGATTCCGTAGAAGGCAAAGATGTTGTAGTTATCGATGACATGATTTCCTCCGGCGGAAGTATGCTGGATGTTGCCAAACAGTTAAAGGAACGCAACGCAAAGAGAGTATTTGTATGCACTACCTACGGTCTGTTCACAGACGGTCTGGATAAATTTGATGAATATTACGAGAAAGGCTGGCTTGACAGAGTGATCACAACCAACCTGAATTACCGCATTCCGGAACTTCTCGAAAGACCATATTATGTAGAAGCAAATATGAGCAAATATCTTGCGAGCATCATTGATATCATCAATCATGATGTTTCCGTTGAGAAGGTTCGTTCCAGCAACGAAAAGATCATGTCTCTTATGGAAAAAGTAAATTCCAGATAGTTTTTCCGGCAGATGAATACGAAAAGGGGGAGCTGTTAACCAGCTCCCCCCTTTTTCGTATTGTACAGTTAATCTGCAAATTCAGGATTACTCACTTCGCACTGTTGTGCTTATAACAATTTCAGGTTTTATGAACGTATGCCAAGAAAAGCCCCAAGATTTCCCCTTTTTCCATGGGAAGCCCTGTGAGAAAAGAGAAACTCAGGATTACAGCAGGTACAGAGATTTGGCATGGAAATGTTTTCTTCCGGGATTCCCGCTTCCAGAAAAATAATCTTGTTTGCCATCCACAGATTTAACTGATATTTTCCGTTTTCTTTTCTGTAAAACAGCTTGTTCCGGTATTTCTTATCAAAAACCTTTTCAAATTCTTCAATCACATCTTCGCTGACTTCATAACACTCCTGACAGATAGACGGTCCGATGGCCACTTTCAGACCTTTCGGATTACTTCCATACTCTTCAGACATCTTTTCTATGGTAACTGCACCGATTTTCTGAACCGTACCTCTCCATCCCGAATGAGACAGTCCGATCGCGTGATTCGCCGGATCAGCAAGATACAGTGGAACGCAATCCGCATAAAAGGTTGCGAGAACCAGCCCCGGAACATTTGTGATCATTCCATCTGTATCTGTATAATCACGCGGGATCACAATTCCCTTTCCGCGGTCTTTCTCTGTTACTTTCCGCACATTGTTGGTATGAGTCTGATCAGATGTAACGATGCTGTTCATATCAAATCCCATAGCATCAGAAATCCTTCTGTAATTTTCTTTCACGCAGGACTCCTCATCACCTCTTGTAAAACTCAGGTTCATAGAACTGTAGATTCCTCTGCTCACTCCGCCAAAGCGGGTGCTGAATCCATGAACAAGCCAGTTCATTTCTTCATATGCGGGATATGTAAGAAATGTAACATCTTTATTGTTTTTTACATTCATCTTTGGAATCTGTTCACTGTTCCATTTTATCTTCATATTTCATTATTCCCTTCCTGCTGTATGGCAGATTATTCATCAAAGCAGTTTCTATAATTATTAGAGGATTGCAATATATTCAAACGCATTCTTAACCCAGTGTATTTCATCCCCGTCAATTCCTGCCACATCGAAACGGCATGGGATATCCACATTGTGATATTCCACTGTAAGAAAATACCTTGCCACCTTACATATGGTTTTCTGTTTAGCAGTATTTACTGCAGCCAGCGAATAACCGGAACTATTGTCTTTCCTGTATTTTACCTCAACAAAAACAAGATATTCTCCATCTCTGGCAATCAGATCGATTTCTCCAAATCTGCATCTGTAATTATATCTCAGAATAAATAATCCCTGCTGTTTCAGATAATCAGCAGCTTTTCGTTCGTAACAGCTTCCGGTAGACCGGGTATTTTTATGCAAATTCTTCCATCCATTTCTTTTTATATTATTTATATGTAGGCATCTTTTGTTGTTACTGTGCATCACTCAGTGTATTGCTGTGTACTGAAGGATAGTAACCCTTTTGCGACTGTTTATATGAAATGTGTAATAAAGGTCTTTCTGTGGATCGGGGTTTCTCCGTATTTTTTCAGTGCCGCAATATGATCGGCAGAACCATATCCCTTATTTGATGCAAAACCATATTCCGGAAACACTTTATCATATTCTTCCATCATTCTGTCCCTTGTCACTTTTGCAACAATACTTGCTGCTGCAATGGAAACACTCTTTGCATCTCCCTTAATAATGGGAACCTGCGGAATGGTGATCTGAGGAATCGTGACTGCATCATTGAGAAGAAGCTGAGGAACCACTTCCAGTTTACTTACCGCCTCCCGCATTGCCTCATAAGTAGCCTGAAGGATATTGATCTCATCAATACGCTCCGGGCTGCGCATACCGATTCCTACTGAAACCGCTTCCCTCATAATCACATCATACAGTTCTTCTCTTTTGGAAGCACTGAGTTTCTTGGAATCGTTCAGATAAAGGATCCGGCTGTCCTGTGGCAGAATTACTGCACATGCCACAACCGGGCCTGCAAGGGGGCCTCTTCCCACTTCATCAATTCCGCATAAATAACCAAGATGTTCGTATTTATGCTCATATACCTTCATATTTTCAATACGCTGCTTCTCCGCTTCCAGAGCTGCTTCCTTTTTGCGGCACTGTGCGATCAGCTTTTGCACACCACTTCTTGTATCTTCTTTATAAATTTCATATAAAGCCGGGTAGCTGCTCATATCTGCTGCAGCAAACTCGGCTTTAATCTCAGCTATTGTTTTCATAATGGCGCCCACTCCAATGTGATCCGCCCCATTTTTCCGGAACGGAAATCATCAAACAGTATCAGCGAAGCTTTGGCATAATCCAGCTCTTCCTGCTTTTTCAGACACCCTCTGGCTCTGGCAATCGCCTCCAGAACTTCCACAGAAGTTCCCTCCTCTGTGATCTGATATCTCTCTGCCAGAATCCCTTTATAATTTTCGCGCAGATAATCGATCAGCCAGAGTGCCAGTTCCTCCATATTCAGAATGTCATCTTTGATAGAACCTACACATGCCAGACGGATTCCCACCTGCTGGTCTTCAAATTTCGGCCACAAAATACCAGGAGTGTCCAAAAGTTCTACTCCCTTATTCAGACGGATCCACTGTTTTCCTTTCGTAACTCCCGGCTTGTTTCCGGTCTTTGCACAGGCCCGTCCTGCAAAGGTATTGATAAATGTAGATTTTCCTACATTCGGGATTCCCACTACCATAGCGCGGATCGGACGGTTTTTAATACCACGGCGTCTGTCTCTTTCTATCTTTTCCTTACATGCTTCCTGGATCACATTATTGATTGCTTTCATTCCGGAACCATTTCTGGAATCTACTTTTACAACATAAAATCCCTTTGCCTGAAAATAAGTTTTCCAGGCTTCATTCTGGCGCTCGTCAGCCAGATCTGATTTATTAAGAAGAATCAGTCTGGATTTATTTTTTCCCAGTTCATCGATATCCGGGTTTCTGCTCGAAAGAGGTACGCGGGCATCCACAAGTTCAATGATCAGATCGATCAGCTTAATGTCCTCCTGCATCTGTCTCTTTGCCTTGGTCATATGACCAGGGTACCACTGTACGTTCATATACACCTAACCTTTCAAAAATCCAAATTTATCTTTCGGGGAAATGACAAACCATACCTTTCCCACAATATATTTCTTATTGATATTTCCGATATCACCATACCGGCTGTCCTCACTGTTATTTCTGTTATCGCCAAGTACAAAATACTCACCGCTTTCCAGAGACACTCCATCGGATGCCAATCCCGCATTACTGATTTCAGGAAAATTCTTATTTTCATTATATACTTCTCCGTTGATCAATACTGCTCCGTTGGATATCTGTACAGTCTCACCAGGCAGACCGATCACGCGGCCGATATGCAGAGCCGCATCATCACTTCCACTGGTTTTATATACAATGATATCTCCCCGTTCAGGTGAGGATACTTTATAAACAGCCCTGTTTACAAAAAAGCGTTCTCCAACCTGCAGTGTGGGCTCCATGGCACTCTCCTGTACAGTCACTGATTGAAACAGCGCAATTCCCGCCAGAATGCCAAAAATGAGCACTACCGCTATCTGAAATATCCAGTTAAGGATTCCCCGGACTTTTTTATCTTCAAGTTTTGTTTCCAGCATATCTCTGGTCTCTTTCAGTGCCGGACTATCTTTCCATTTTCTGATATTCATCCAAATCTCCTGACAGATGGAAAAAGAGGGACAATACACAAGTTATTGTCCCTTCTTCTGCTAATTCATGAAATTATTTAACAAGCTCTTTAACCTTAGCTGCTTTACCTACACGATCTCTTAAGTAGTTCAGTTTCGCACGACGTACTTTACCACGACGGATAACTTCTACTTTTACTACATGTGGGGAATGAAGCGGCCATGTTTTCTCAACGCCTACTCCGTTAGAGCTCTTTCTTACAGTAAATGTAGCTCTGTTGCTTCCGCCCTGTTTCTTGAGAACTGTTCCTTCAAAAACCTGAACACGTTCACGGTTTCCTTCTTTGATCAGTGCGTGTACTCTTACAGTATCACCTGTGTTGAATGCCGGTACTTCAGCTTTTAACTGAGCTGCTTCGATGTTTTTGATAATTTCGTTCATTGTATTTTCTCCTATTCTTATATGGATGTTCTTAATACATATCCTGTAACAGAGGACCATCTTTTTTCACAACAGTTGTGATTATACTATATAGCCTGATGTATTGCAATACTTTTTGCAAATTTTTTACCAGCAGATTACTTCACATCCTGTTTCCGTAACCAGAACAGTTACTTCCCACTGGGCTGAAGGAAGTCCGTCCTCTGTACGGACTGTCCACTCGTCAATCTCATCCGTATAAATTTCATCGCTTCCCATATTTACCATCGGCTCTATGGTAAACATCATACCCGGAACCATCAGGACACCTGTATTCTCTTCAGAAACAAAGCTTACCCATGGATCTTCATGGAACTCAACTCCCACACCATGTCCACCGATTTCTCTGACTACAGAATATCCGTTTTCTACTGCATGTTTATGAACTGCACTTCCCATATTTCCGATCGGAGTCCATGGTTTCACCTGGGAAATACCAATCTCAACACATTCTTTTGTGACCTTGACAAGTTTTTCTTTCTCCGGACTCACTTTACCGATGCAGAACATTCTGGACGAGTCAGAATAATAACCATTATATATTGTAGATACATCAACATTGATAATATCTCCCTCTTTCAGAATCTGCTCTTCATCCGGGATTCCATGGCATACCACTTCATTTACAGAAGTACACACGCTCTTTGGAAATCCTTCGTAATTTAACGGTGCCGGGATTCCCCCATGCCGTACAGTCTCTTCATGTACCCATCTGTCAATCTCTTCAGTGGATACACCTGGTTTAATATGCTCTTCCACATAATCAAGAACTGCGATATTGATTTTGCAGCTTTCTTTTATTTTCGCGATCTGTTCGGGTGTTTTGATCAGATCATGATCGATCACTGCATATCCTTTCTGCTTCATTATTTCCATTTTTTCATCAAATGCCTCATGGCATTTTTTATATTTTTTTCCGCTTCCACACCAGCATGGATCGTTTCTTCCAATTTTCAAAGACATGATAATTCCTCTTTCTTTTTTCTTATGTAGGGTACAGCGCATCATCACCATTACAGGAAACTGTGTACTGTTTTATCATACCACATTTTCTCTCGGAAATGTGAACTGTTATTGGTAAAATTACTCGTTATCTTTCGTGAATTGTAAGATAAAGCATCTGCATCAAAGCATTTTTCGAACACACTCCGGAATTGAAAAATCCGGCAGTTTAATTGCTGCCGGATTTTTCAGAATCAGAAGTCTTATCTGTATTCATAATCTGATTAAGTTCATTTATCATCTCATCATCTTTCAGACGAAACTTTACTTCCACTCGTCTGGATGCATCCTTATCTACATTCCCATCGGAATCCAGAACCGGATTGGCTGAACCATGACCATTTACGGTCAGATAATTCTGAAGTTCTGAAATCTCATCAGAACTCAGGAAGTTCTCCCTGATTTCCGTCAGATACTGTGCAACTGCGAGAGAACGTTTCTGAGAAAGCTCCAGATTGTAATCATAGTCTCCGTCTGTGTCTGTATAACCGTCAATGATGATCTCAGCCAGATACTTCTTATAATCTTTCTGAAGAAGCACCTTACAGTAAATCGGAAGGATATCTGCAAGTTCCTGTTTGCCCTCATCTGTCAGTTCTGACTTATCATAGTCAAATAATACATTTGCATTGAGGGTAAGAGCACCTGTCTGAGCATCAATATCAACACTTACATTGTTTTTGGAAAACTCCTTCTGCAATGCTTCAATAACATCTGCCTTGACACCGATGATATTATCAATTTTCTTCTGCTGTGTGGCAAGAAGAGATGTTTTTTCATCAAGGCTGGCCTGCTGTTCCTTTAACTGTGCTGCCAGTTCTGCAAGAAGCTTTTTCTGCTTGTCAAGCTGTTCATCCTGGGAACTCAGCTTGCTGTTTTTCTCGTCCAGCTCACTCTGCTGTGCCAGAATTTCCGCTGTATACTGCTCCTGAAGAGCTATCTTGTCATCTCTCTCCTTAATACTCTCATTATAACTTTTCTGAGCCTGAAAAAGAGTCACACACATAATCAGTATAAAAAGGAGCAGCACACCGGCCATCATATCAGAATAAGACCGCCAGACATTAAATCCGCCCTCTTCTGATTTCTTTCTTTTGCGCATATTTCTCTCCTTTTCTTATTTGAATAAGCTGAATTTACCTTTCTGGTTTTTGGAAATATTCTTCATATTTTTGTTCATCTCCTCCAGAAGTGCTTCCTGACGCTCGCTCTGTTCCTCCAGAAGTTTGCGTACTTCCTCCACAGATTCTTTCTGTGCCGCACTCTGAGCTGATTTTCCGCCTGAGAGATAAATATTGTTGTCTTCTTTCTGAACAGAAATATCTGCAAAGAGTCTGCGTACCTCTTCCATTGTCTCGTAAGTCATCTTCTGATAAGATACAAAGTCTTTCATCTTTACATCCAACTGTTCTACCAGTTTACGGTTAGCCTCAAGCACATCTTTTCCTGCCTGATTTGCAGCCGAAACCTTCTCCATTCCCTGCGCGGCAGCTTCCACATATTTCTGCATTGTCTGATTGCAGGCAACCCAGAATTTGGCAGAAGATTTCTCGGATTCATGCAGATAATCCGCAATGCGCTGATAATCCTGCTGCTGAAGCTTCTGGATTTCCTGATTATCCTGTGTGATTCTTGTTGCCGTAGACATATAACGGCCCTGAACCTGTCCCAGTTCATTTACAAGGTCTTTCATAGCTTCGCTCTGTTTTGCATATGAGGTATTCAGCTGATTACTCATCGTCTGATAGAGCCTTGTAGTATAATCAATATTTTCTTTCTGCGCTTCCTTCAGCTGTACAAGAGCTTCATTGAAATCTGTGAACTGCATTTTAAATGAACCGTTCATCTCCCGCAAAAAAGTACGCAGGATATCCTGAACCACATCCTCCTGACATTTTGTTACAGATTCTGTCAGAATCTCCAGAGATTCTGTCATCTTCTGGAAAGTAGGATTGATTGCTTTCTCAAAACTCTCTGCCATCTGTGAGGTAAGCTGCTCTGCCATCTGTTTCATGGCTTTTGTCTGAACCTTCTGACTTGCAAGCATCAGGTTTCTTGACTCGCTCTCAGCCGCCGGAAGTACATAAAGATGAAATCTCTCCAGAAATCCCTGAAGCTTCGCATCCATTCCGGAATAAACGCTTTTCATTCCGGAACTGTAGATCAGTGCAAATGCAATTCCATAGATAGAAGTAAGGAATGCTACTTTGATACCATCTACCAGGGCAGATACAGAGGTAGTCATTGTCTCATAACTGGATGGCTCAAAACTCTTAAGCCCCCATACCAGACCAATAAAAGTACCAAGAATACCAAGGCTGGTAAAAATATCCGGTGCCATTTCCAGAATCTTCTTATGTACATGAAGATCAATCTCGTCCTCATTTATGTAATCTTCAACATCTCCGATTCCTTCCTGGTTTTTCTCCATGGCATCTACAAAGCTGTCCATTCTGTCATCCAGATATTTATGTTCAAACATCCCCTTCAGGCAGGAAAGATCTTCGCTTTTGGCTTTTCCGGGTATTTTGAATATACTGGAAAGCTCCTGCGTTCCTCTTGCAAGAGCCTCTCCAATGCTGTCTACCCGAAACATACCGCCAAACAGTCCGGCCAGATAGATCACAGCCATAACAGCGAGGAATGCAAAGTTATAAATCATCGTGCCTGATGAACCATTCCCGGTCAGCAGCGTCATGGCAACACATCCGCCAAGCACCACCAGAAAAAGAACCGTATTCATAATTTTTTTGCCCATAATACACCTCCTGTGATTATTTGCAGATTCTGCACAAAATTACAGACAATTTCCTTTTTCGTATATCATATCACAACGTCATATCTGTCACAAGTAAAAATATAGTTACTGTTCACAGTAACGTAGCCAAAAGTTACTGTTCACTCCGTTCTCAGTAACACGCTTCGCGATGCACAGAATTTATGC
>OGQO01001374.1_pt1 | contig 22557 bp, 20 predicted proteins | sample 1553241 | NCBI WGS metagenome assembly OGQO01 (sample SAMEA2579933, study PRJEB22360) | human gut metagenome | biome: human gut; feature: human-associated habitat; material: faeces | place: Denmark | collected 2008/2010
TGAAAATCGAAATGATCTCATAAGCCGTCATCGGCGCTAAGCAAGCCCCCCAGACACTTAACGCCCTGTCATGGGTACTTTCCTTAAAGAGTACCCTAACATATATCATATGTTCTGCAAGAACAATTGTAATTTGAATCTTATTTTATAGACCTATCCCCTATAAATATTTTAATACATCGGATAAGTTATTAATTTCCATATCAGCTTTTTCACTCTCATCTGTTATATTCCACAAACTTCCTAATCCCTGTTTTACCCATATAGTTTTCATACCCAACTGTTTTGCGGGTACAATATCATTATCAATACGGTCACCAATCATGACTGCATTCTCTGGCTTACAACTGCTTCTTTCCAATGCAATTTCAAATATGCGCCTATCTGGTTTTGAAACGCCTTCTTCTGCTGATGCGATAATCAAATCAATATATTTTCGTACTCCAAGATTTTCTAATCTCTCAGAAGTTCCTAATGATTGGTTTGCAATTACACCAATTTTATAAATTCTACTTAACTTTTTCAAACAATCTTTAGTATCTGTATACAGCCTCTCGTATTGCGATTCCCATTTAGGTAGTTTCACGCCCAATTGCCTTGCTACCTCTAAGTCTCCTTTTTTGTTTTCTTTATAAAACGACATGGCATATTTATTAATTTGCTCGTAAGTTAAACCTGATAAATCCGCTATCCTTTTCATCCTGTCTTCATAAACTTTGCTTTCATCAACCAATGTCGACCCAACATCAAAAAATAGCCATTTTATTTCGTCCTTTTTGGGGCAAAATCCTCTTTTTCTTGCTTCTTCTAGCAGTTTGGGTTGAATTTCTGGGTAAGTCCAATTAATCGGTAGTTCATCCATAATTGCTATTTTTTCAATTTCACTGTGAAGCTCTTTTTCAAATGTATGTATATCTGAGAAGAATAATTTTCCAAAAGTCTCCATTCCATCGAAATTATCTGGTGCAGTCACAGAATATATACAAATTGGAGTAATATCAAAAGTTATTGCTCCTGTTTCTTCATATAGTTCTCGTTTGGCTGTTTCAAGAATATCCTCACTGTTTCGAGGCAACCTTCCTTATCGTCTTTTGGGGCAAAACTTTTATCCTCTCCACCGGTTTCGGCTCTCCAAATCTCGACACAGATTTCCTCGCAACATTTTAACGCTAATATCGCATAAAACTACTACAGGTTCCCCGGTTCTTCTCTCGGACATCGTTACCGATGTCGCTACAAACCGCATATACACAGGCTTTTCTCCACATCTACACTGTAGAACGCAAAAACGACCTTGCCAGTTCGGAAGGAACTCCGAACCAACAAAGTCGTTCTCTTATACATATTTGCTTCGTGTTTTGCCACAAATTTCATTCAGTTCACAGGCTAAAGGTTTTGCCCCAAATGAGGATAAAAGCTTTGCCCCAGGAATATCCGCTATTCAAACTCGGCAAGTTGTCGCTTTGACTTAAACTATTTTGTTTAAGTTTTATTTAAAATCTGCTGATATTTTACCTCATTTGCACATTTTATTTTGGCTTACTGATTTTCTGTTGCCAAAGTGTTGCCATGAAGATATTATAGCATAGGACGTGATAAAATCAATCGACATTTCAATAAATGCAACTTAATCTAAAACCTTATCTCTCTTTTAGCAAAACATGGTTAACCAGCCCAAATGTCCCATATCCACTTAAAACACCAACCATATTAAGAATTATATCATCTATATCAAAACTTCCCAATCGTGTCATATACTGAAAGATTTCTATAAACAATACTGCAAACATTCCTACTAAAAATACTTTGAAAAATGCTTTAATTCGGGGATATGCAATAGGCAAAAGAAACCCAAAAGGAATAAATGGCAACAGATTTCCCAAAAGATTTTTTAATGCCCACCAAATCACTTTTTCTACTTGATTTTTATTCATAGTAATTTCTCCCGAAAAATCACATTCTATTTTTCAAGTAGCATTGCGCAAGTGCCTCTAACAGATTGTCATCAGCGTATATCTTATCATAATCACTAATAGAAAGAGTCGTAATCTGCTCTCCACTCCAGAGACTCGCCTCACTTTTCTCATAAGTTTGGCGGTCCACCTTTTCTCCAATAATCTCTTTTACATAACCTGTGTTTTCATCTCGTATAATATCCGAAACATTGACATAATACTCAACATTAAATGTGGCGTCTGCATACTCTTCCTCAACATAATTATAAATAGCATGTAACATTTCAATATTAGCATTCGACGAGGTACAGGTCAAGGTATCCAAATCCCATACATCCATTTTAGACATGTAATCATTTACATTATCAATCATATCTGTCTCGCTATTATATGTTGTAAAATCATATATATAATAATAATCGCAATAAACCATACCCTTTCGTTCTACATAGCTGAAAGGTTTATTATATCCGTAGAAATCATCTATCGTTTCTGCACCCGGCGTCAGAAGTACCGCTTCTCCATTTTTATAAGTGTATAAGTAATTTCGCAAATTACATCTATCATCATAATCCAAATCAGTACATCCGTGACTAAATAACATTTCTGGAATTTCATCATCATTCAGATATATAAAACAGACATTTGCATAGTAACGTTCGGGATTTTCATAATAGGTACTATTTTCTCTATAATACTCCCTCAAAATATCCTCATAAGCTTTTAACCATTGCTGGGATAAGATTTCATCATCTACTTTTACATCGGAATCCAAGGTTATAATTCTTTCTCTTTCCACATATTCTATATAAGGCCAATCACTTCTTATCCCACGCTCTATCTCATCCTCTATTCTTTGTCTACAATAATCAACTTTTATTTGAAAATCAATTAGTTCTAAAAGCTGTTCATCGCTCAATTCATCATTCGGAAAATAAAAAGTACAATTATTAACACAAAACGCTATATCTTCCCCACTATATTCACTCTCCTTTTGAATGATAGGCATTGTGTTCTCCGGCTGCTTTTCTCCGCTTTTATAAAGCATTTTCAGAACTTTTCTTCTTCCCAATTCATCAAAGGATAACTCTCTATTGTAAAAGCTAGTCTCCGTATTGGCAGAACTATAATTTATGTATAATTCATCAACCTCCTGCATGGTCATTTGTTCTAAAGCATTCAAATAGTACAATGGGTTGCTCGCTTTCACATATGCCTCATAATCAACATATCGTCCCAGCAGATTAAATACCACAAGCTGAAGGATTTCTTCGTCCGTCATTTCCTGCATAGGAAGGTTTAAGATACCCTCTTCTTTAGAAAACGCAATTCCCTCTCCATTGTATTTATCTTTTGAAGAAATAACAGCAACTTCTCCCTCCGGCTCTGCCATATCTCTACAATACAAATCATATAATTCGCTAAAACGTCTCTCCTCATCTGCAGACATAGATCTGGACATATATTTACTATCATACTGGAAGATATTCTCATACAAATCAATAACTTCTTCAGCTTCCATGTTTCTTATTTTTTCTAAATGACTTATATAGGCTTTTACAGATAAAAAAGTACCACCCGATAACAATACAACTGCCCCGAATACAACTGCAATTTTAGCAAGAGCATTCATATTTTTCCATTTAGAAATTTTCACAATATTTTTATCTGTTTCTTTTTCCATTTTAATTTGTTTAATAGCATTCTGATATCCTTCCCATACAACATCAGGCACCTGCACATTATCACTAATTTTTTTGTATTCATCTATTTTCATAAACAAACCTCCAACTAATCCATTGCTCTTACCGTAAGAATCTGTTCCAGTTGCTTCCGCCCTCTGACCATTCTACTACGGACATTCACTTCTGTTATATGTAGCATCCTTGCAATTTCTTTTGTAGAAAACCCATCCACATAATACAGTTCCATAACAATCTGGTACTTTCCATTTAAATTACTTAATATTTTTCTCCATTCATTGGTAAAGTAATGATCCTCATGTATAAGTTCCGGAAACTCTTCCAGTGGAACAACCTTTTTTCTTTCTTTCAAAATATCTTTGCATTGATTTATTAGTATTCTAGTGAGCCACGTTCCAAAATACTCTTCACTTTTCAGTTGTCCAATTTTTTGCTAGCATTTAAGAACCGTTTCCTGTATTGCATCTGCAGCATCTTCTTCATTATGTAGCATAGAAATTGCAACACGATACATTCTTTGTAATTGTGGCTGTATAAGCTGTTCAAACGCATCCGGATTCTTATTTTTAGCATCTTCAATAAGACTCATCGCCCTCTCCTTTCCAAACTTGATAAGCACTAAAATATAATTCATATCAAGTTCTTTGTTTCTGTCTATTAGACACTTGAAACATGCATTATGTGACAAATAAATCAATTTTTAATTACCAAAATTTTCAACAAATAAATTTTCACTAGACGTAATGATTATATCACAATTTGTATAGCACGTTTGCCTAATCACCTTCTTCGTGTAATACAATCGGACAACGAATTCGATTTTTCCGTAACAGAAAAGGCATGACACAAAAGCAGCTTGGAGAAGTCCTCGGCTTTCTTGGCAAGACTTCTGATGTCCGTATGGCACAATATGAATCAGAAGCAAGAGTACCCAAGCATGACCTCGTAAAAGAAATGGCGCATATCTTTGATATCAGCACCCATGCGCTTACCATACCGGATATAGATACCTACATCGGTCTTATGCACACCTTTTTCGCATTGGAAGATATGTATGGACTGAAAATTGATGAAATAGATGGAGAAGTAGTATTACGTCTGGATAAGTCCGACTATTCCACCTATTCCTCAATAGAAAAAATGCTCCGTGCATGGCTCTCCGAATCTAAAAAGCTGGAGAATGGCGAAAGCACCAAAGAGGAATATGATAACTGGCGTTACAAATATCCGGAACTGGATACACACCAAGTCTGGGCTAAGGTTCCTTCACAGGAAATCAGCGATATGCTTCTCGCCGGATTAAAAGAAATAGAAAAAGAAGAAAAGAAAGAAACGAAACGCAAAAAGAAAAAATAAGCATGAAAAAACCTTACCAATTTTCAATTGTCATATTTGAAAATCAGTAAGGTTTTCTTATGCTCATAAAGTAATCGTATTCATTGAATAAGCAAAACTATTGCCATATCGTTGTCAACACTTAAGCAAATTTATTTAATATTTGTATTGATATCTGCTTCTTATGCCCTTATATTGCAATAAGTAATTATGTTTTATTAACATAGTCCAACAAATAAAAAATTAAACAATATTGGAGAAAGCTTCTAATCCAGCAACTCCCATTTACTATTTATGTACTCTATTAGTAAATTTGCAACATTTTGTTTATTTTCCTTTGCTATCTGAAGATTCTTTTTTGATGTATATACATAGAAAATTTGTGTATCATGCATACTATCTTTCGCAGTATTCACAGATTTTTCTTTCCCATGCATCGCTTCCATAAATGTTGTCTTTTCCTTTTCATCAAAAACAATATATATAGGATTCTCTTCCATTTTCTTTCTATTACTTACAAATGCACTTTCCCTTGTAATTGCAAAATCAAAATCAAAACCATTCTCAATTGCAAATTCATTGAAGAAATTTACAAGGTAAATAGGTCTCGTATATTTATCCTGCTTTTCTTTGTTTTCCTTTGTTTTTTCATCATTCAGTCTTTGCAATTCCTCTTCATTCATAAAGAACAATCCAAAGTCTTTCAAACTACCTCTTAAAACATCTAACATATTTTCAAGTTTTTTAGGAGCAATACACTCTTTTACTTTCAGAATATACTCCGCTTCGCTCTTCCACAAAGGCTTAAAACGCATATCTCTAGCAAAATAGTGCTCTCCTACGATACTTTCATCGTCATTTTTTAAAAACGCTATTATATCATCATCACATAAAAGACGAAGTTTTACATTATCCTCTTTGGGAAACCCCTCTTTTGAAATAGCCATCTTATTAAAAACATTTCCATATTTTTTCAGATTTTCATATTTTCCCATCATAAATCTGTTATAACGAATAATAGCGTGTTCTACAAGCTTACAATCATATAATACAGTAGGATTACTTTGTATCCAACGTCGTTCTAGATCATTTGCATAAGTTATGTTTTCGATTATACTTAAAGACCCCTTTTTAAAAGCCAATTTAAAAATTTCACCACTAGTTTTTGTCTTTATTGTAGTTATCACATAACCTGCTATAAGGCGTTCATAATCAATCTTCATAGTGGAATATCCCGTTACATATGCATCTCTCATCAGATAATCCAACTTGTCAACATCTATTAAACTTCCATTCAAAATGTTTATCAGACAATTTCGTAATTGATATTTTATTTCCTTAGAAGAATATTCAATCCCCATTATAGCTCTGGCAAAAAATTCTTTTTCAAAATTAAAACCCATTTTTTTCAGAAGGTTTATTCCAATTATAGCACTCATCGCCTCATGAGGTTTACCTGTGCCTTTATCCATAACATCATTATCAAAAGTCGGCGACTGTATTAAATCCTGAAATTCTTTTTCAAATATTGTGCTTGCATTATAAAAATCTTCTCCAGTGTGTGAAAAAGGAGAGTGCCCTACATCATGGAGCAAGCAACTCAAAATGAAAGTTTCTCTTATTTCATCCCAATCATATACGTTATCAAAATCCTCTCCTAGCTTATTTCCTATATTGGATCGCAAATAATCTATAGCTTTCTTTCCCAAGTGAAATACACCTAATGAATGAACAAATCGATTGTGGAGTGCACTTGGATATAATGATGCATAGCCTGTTTGCCGTATATTTCTCAACCTTTGAAATTCTGCCGAATTGATAATCGGAATATAACATGACTTGACTTCTACATATCCATAAACTGGATCCTTAAATTGCTTCATCTTTCTGCATTCCCCTTTTTATTTCTTGTCCTATGCAGCAATTTCCTTTATTGCTTCATCCAATAACTTCATAATATCGTCCGGCAAATATTTAATGAATTTCACATTCAAGTCATCTACATTTTTGTTCTTATTTATTTTAATTCCAATAAGCTTATTATCTTCATCATATATACACTGAAAATAATCAGAATAATCATAAATAGCAGAATATACTTCCTCCCGTGACGTCAGGAACACTGCACCAACCCCTTCCTCAATAGAAAGCCTTCTAACACAAATCCCCAATCGATTAAGTTCGACAGTTGAAATCTCTTGCTCATGTTTCTCAATCAACATTCTTGCTATAAGATATTCTGCTCCTACAAATTCTGTCATTTTTCATTCTCCTTTTTCTCTTTTATGCTTAATATATGCATCTATCTATTAATATGTCATTTATGTGTATTTCCATACTACCATAAAACACAAATTTGCACCACACTTTTAATATTCTCTTTGCGAAAACACATTATGTCTAACTTTTGTAAACTACATAGTTTATCCTTTATCCATATAAATATTAAGAAATCTAAACCGCATATCTGTTGTGACATTCATCAAATGGAAATTCAAGTATTTACGTTTGACTCATTGCTCACACAAATCCGTAGGTTTTTACTATGTTTTTGAAATAAATTCATTCTTTGAATAAGGAAAATCTGTTGCCAATACTTAAACAAATTTGCTTAGAAGTCGCATAAATACTAGTTTTTTTGACACTACTCCTTATTCAAACTCAATCGTACCAGGTGGCTTACTGGTCAAATCGTAAAGTACACGATTGACTCCCTTCACCTCGTTAATAATCCGGTTCATTACCTTCTGCTGGACTTCAAACGGAATCTCTGCACAATCAGCAGTCATAAAGTCCGTGGTATTTACGGCACGGAGTGCTACTGCATAATCATACGTTCTGAAGTCACCCATAACGCCAACACTACGCATATTGGTAAGTGCTGCGAAGTACTGACCAAGTCCTTTATCACAGCCTGCCTTGGCAAGCTCCTCACGATAAATGTAATCTGCATCCTGAACGATACGCACCTTTTCTTCGGTAACTTCTCCAACGATACGAACGCCAAGTCCGGGACCGGGGAATGGCTGGCGGAATACCAGATAATCCGGAATACCAAGCTCTAAACCTGCCCGGCGGACTTCATCCTTAAACAGCATTCGTAACGGCTCGACGATCTCTTTGAAATCTACACAGTCCGGAAGTCCTCCAACATTGTGATGGGACTTGATCGTTGCGCTCTTATCAAGACCGGATTCTACCACGTCAGGATAAATCGTTCCCTGTACCAGATAGTCTACGGCACCGATTTTCTTTGCTTCTTCTTCAAATACTCGGATGAACTCTTCACCGATGATCTTACGCTTTCTCTCCGGATCGGTCACACCTGCCAGTTTATCATAAAAACGCTGCTGTACATTCACACGGATGAAATTCAGATCATAAGATCCGTTCGGTCCAAACACCGCTTCTACCTCGTCACCTTCGTTTTTACGAAGAAGACCATGATCAACGAATACACAGGTGAGCTGCTTTCCAACAGCCTTCGACAAAAGCACTGCTGCCACAGAAGAATCTACCCCACCAGACAGGGCACAAAGCACTTTACCGTTTCCGATCTTTTCACGAAGCTGCTGAATGCTTGTCTCCACAAAGGAGTCCATTCTCCAGTCACCCTTGCAGCCACAGATCTTGCGTACAAAGTTGAACAGCATCTTCTGTCCGTCCTTGGTGTGTACGACTTCCGGATGGAACTGGGTTGCATAAAGCTTGCGGGACTGATCCTCCATTGCTGCTACCGGACATACGGGAGTATGTGCCGTCACACGGAATCTTGCCGGTGCTTCTGCGATATAGTCGGTATGGCTCATCCAACAGCTTGTACTGGCAGGAACCTCTGCAAAAAGCTCGCTGTCAGCAGCATCAATGGTAACTTCGGTATGACCATATTCGGAAACCGGCGCGGTTGCGACCTTTCCTCCGCACATATGTGCCATAAGCTGGGATCCATAACAGATGCCAAGGATCGGAACTCCCATTGTAAAAAGTTCCTTGTCACAAAGCAGTGCATCTTCTGCATAAACACTGTTCGGACCGCCGGTAATAATAATTCCCTTGGGAGATAATTTCTTAATCTCTTCAATAGGACTGTTATAAGGCTTTACTTCACAATAAACATTGCATTCGCGGACCCTTCGGGCAATCAGCTGATTATACTGTCCGCCGTAGTCCAAAACGATGACCATTTCTTTTTCCATAATTATTCTCCATGGTTCTTAATAGTTACATAAAGTACTATTTTTATTATAATGACACACCTATGCCTTGTCAAAATAATTTTCCACTCAAAAATGACGACTCAAAAATGATCCACTGGATCATTTTTTCATATGCATGACAACAAAATAAAGAGTTCGCTTGCGAACTCTTCGCGCGCGAGCGGTGTTGCAAAGCAACTAATTTCTTCTCCGCGAGCTGCGCATCCCTGCGGAGCTTTTTGCTTTATAGGAATTTCCTATAAAGCAAAAAATACGGCACAAACTGTACCGTATCTTGATCTTACTTATTCATTTCTTCATGCTGATGCGCATATTTTTCTTTAGTAGCCAAACCTCCCCGCAGATGACGCTCCGCTTTATTCACATCAAGCACCTTACGCGCCTCTTTCGCAAGTGCCAGATTGATGTGCTGCAATCGCTCTGCTACATCCTTATGTACAGTACTTTTCGAAATTCCAAATGCTTTGGCGGTCTGTCTTACGGTTGCATTGTTTTCGATGATATAATTCGCTATATGAACTGCCCGTTCCTCAATATAATCTTTCAAAGGAAACCCCTCAGAACGCTTTTTTACATTCTATGAAGCATCCCGAAAGGTTATGACCTGATTATATTTTTAGCTTTATCCATGTTCCTGTTTTATGACGCCAGGGACACCTCCCGATATCCATCGAAAATACTGCCTCTTTTCAAAACCCATTATCAATAACCCGAAAACTCGTGTATATATTCTTCATAATTCCCTTCATGAATCTCTAGCATGTTACCCCTGATTTATGTTATACTATGGTGAGTGTTTTACACTACTATATTAAATTAATTTTCTGAAGGCAAAGCCATGATTAAACGAAAATTTATCAGTGTCAGGCTGTTAACTCCCGGCATGGTCATTGACCAGTCCATCATCGATGGAACCGGACGTGTCCTGATTCACAGGAAGACAGCTCTTGACGATTACATGATTTATTCCCTTCGCAAGATGAGCATTGGTGGTGTCTATATCCGCGAAGGCGAAGAAAGCGATGAGGAAATCACCTATAACATTTCTCCGGAAGTTATGGAGAAGATCGAGAAGGTGAAGGTTCCTGACCGTGCGAAGATTGAACTACATGAAAGTGTGAAGAAAAGAGTTGCGGAAGGAATCCAGTTCCTTTACAGTAATCCGGACTCTCCAAGCTTCATGGATGCAACCAACAATGTTTCCAGTGAGCTTATGAAAGCATTGGAAGAGAATGATGCCCTGGCAGTCGATGTCGGTGCTTTGAAAGTCAGCGATGAATACACCTTCAAGCACAGTGTAGATGTTGCTTCCATGGGAATGATTATTGCGAAAAACCGTGGACTTTCCCCGAAGGAAGTGCAGCAGATTGGTGTTTCAGGACTTCTGCACGACCTTGGTAAATCCAGAATCCCGAATGAAATTTTAAATAAGCCGGGACGACTGACGGAGGAGGAATTTGAAGTAATGAAGACTCATCCCGTTCTTGGCTATAACATGATTAAGGATAAGCCGGAGCTTTCTACGGCCACAAAGCTTGGTGTACTGCAGCATCACGAAAAGATGAACGGCAATGGCTATCCGTTGAAATTACAGGGCGACCAGATTACTCCCTTTGCAAGGATTCTTTCGGTTGCCGATATTTATGATGCCCTTGTCACAGAGCGTCCCTATAAAGATGCATTTTCTCCTCGTGATGCCGTGGAAATGATTATGGCAATGACCGGAGATCTTGACATTCACATGATCCAGAGTTTCTTAAACAGTGTGATTCTCTATCCCGTTGATTCCATAATAAAATTAAGCACCGGAGAGTTTGCCAAAATTGTGCAAAACATCCCCGGTTATCCTACACGCCCTACTGTGATCACTTTGAACCATGGTCAGATCTATGCTCTTGCCTCTGATATCAAGTGCGCAAGCATTATTATCATATAACTATTACAGCTTAAACAACGTACTCATGATTCCTCTTCCGAGGGATGCACCTACATTTCCGCCCAGCCGCTTTCCAAAGGAACCACCTATCGACTTGCCAAGGGAATTCCCGAGTTCACGTCCTACGGTTCCTGCAGCGGAGCGCGCTACACTTCCGGCAACTCTGTTTGCCTTCTTCTTCTTTGCTTCCTCTTCCTTTTCTTTCGCCTTCTGAATCCGAAGTGCCTCTTTTTCCTGCTCCTTCTGCAATCTTAGCTGTTCCTTTTCCTGCGCCTTTAACTGTGCTGCTTCCAGCTTTTCCTGTTCCTTCTGGCGGACAGCTTCCTCCTTCTGCGCTGCGGCCTGTGCTGCCGCCTCCTTCTGTGCCTGAAGGTTCATTCTCTGCAAAAATTCATACGCCGAGTCACGATCAAAATATTCATTATATTTACTGTAAAGCATGCTTCCCCTGATCTGTTCCTCTCTGGTCCGGTCATCAAGCGTTCCTAAGTTACTCTGTGGAGGCAGCATCGTGCATCTCTTCACCACAGTCGGAATTCCCTCTTCATTGAGCACCGAAACCAGTGCCTCTCCAATGGCAAGCTCCTGTAAAACCTCATAAGTATTAAATTCCGGATTCTCACGGAACGCCTGTGCTGCTGCCTTTGCCCCTTTTTGTTCACCCGGTGTGTAGGCATGCAATGCGTGCTGAATCTTATTTCCCAGCTGGGAAAGAACCCCATCCGGAATATCCTTCGGGTTCTGTGTAACAAAGTAAATACCAACCCCTTTTGAACGGATCAGCTTTACCACCTGCTCAATCTTTTCAAGCAGGGCACGGTTTGCAGTATCAAACAACATATGAGCCTCATCGAAGAAAAAGACCATCTTCGGCTTTGGAAGATCTCCTGCTTCCGGTAAGGTTTCATATAATTCGGACATCAGCCACAAAAGGAAGGTGGAATACATCTTCGGGCTCTGCATCAGCTTCTGGCAGTCCAGGATCTGAATTTTGCCCTTGCCGTCGCAGTCCGTTCCGATCCAGTCACTGATACTGAGTGCCGGTTCCCCGAAAAACTGCTCTCCACCTGCCTCCTCCAGTGTAATCACGGCACGGATAATGGCAGTCAGACTCTGCTTTGCTATATTTCCATAGGTAAGACTTAATTCCTTTGCATTTTCGGATACATACTGCAGCATGGCCCTCAGATCTTTGGTATCAATCAGAAGAAGACCTTCATCATCTGCAATTTTAAAGATAATCGTCAGAATATCGCTCTGCGTATCATTGAGATTCAGAATCCTGCTAAGCAACAGTGGACCCATCTCGGTGATGGTCGTGCGAAGCGGCAGACCCTTTTCTCCAAATACATCCCAGAAGGTTACCGGATAAGCATGATAGGCAAATCCTTCTTTTTCAAGTCCCAGCTTTTCCACACGTCCGCCGACACTTCCTTCGCCGGTTCCCTTAAGGCTCATGGAAGCCAGATCTCCTTTAGCATCCGCAAGAAATACGGAAACGCCACAATCACTGAAGGACTCTGCCAGTACACGCAAGCTCACGGTTTTACCGGTACCGGTTGCACCTGCAATCAGTCCGTGGCGGTTTGCCATCTTCGGATAGATACAGACCTTTTCCTCTCCTGATTTTCCAATATAAAGCTTTTGTTCCTGATACATCTTCAATCCCCTTCCTGTTAATTCTCGTTTCGTATATACGTGATGAACCGGTTTCCATTTTCCTTAAACCAGGTCTTTGAGTCGTTCATTCCCATCTTATAAATCGTCCCGGTCTGTGGATTCATAATCACTGTATTCATTTCATTAAATCCAATGAGCAGCACGGCATTTCCATCCTGCAGCATCACAAGCACCGGAATGTCACGATCCACATAATAAAGAACTGCATCCAGGGAGCATCCGGACAGATCCAGCACCTGGCATTCGCTTAAGGCACCCTCCAGAATGGAGCGAATAGTCTCTCCACTTTGCAGCATATATGCAGAATTACGCATGATTCCCTCATAGGACAGCATGGTATCTAATGCAACTGCAAGCGAATCTCTCTCCTCCGTAACCATATCCGGCTGGATTGCCATAATCTGATTTCTGGTACTGCGTATGGTCTTTTTCCATACATAGTTTCCGGCACTGTTAAGCACCACTCCGGCCTCGCTTTCAGCTGCATCAACTGCCTGATCCTCATTACCATAGATGCCGCGGATACCATATTTGCCATACACATAAAACTGCTCCTGCTCTTCATCGCTGCTTCGCAGATAAACACTTCTTTCCCCTTCAAAAAGCACTTCCTTCGGTGTAAGCTGCTTCATGGAATTCACGTCAATCTCTTTACGAAGTACAATCTGCCTGATTTTCTCATAGTTCTGCGTAACTACGACTTCTATGGTATTTCTTCCCAGACTTACACTTTCTGCGTCCACAATCTGATCTTCAGCGATTTCGACATAAGTGCCGTCTTCTGATTTTGACACACGCTGCAACGTGATCTGGTTCTGATTCACACTGCCTGACAAAACATACACATTCTCCTGCTCATATGTCATCAGGACTCCTTCATTTTCATTCTCAATCTTCACACAATACATCGGCAGAACCGTTTCTCTTGCATAGTCTGTCACAATGTCATTTTTATTCACAATGCCATAGATCAGATCCTCTTCAATAAAACCGATCGGAACAATCGTTTCTGAAGCCTTCGCTTCGATCCGCTTCTGTACGCCCGTATTCAGGTTCATCAATACCACTGTCTGGCTGTTTTCCAGGCTGTCGCCCTCCTGCCATGCGATCATACGGTTGCTGTCCGAAATCACATATCCGTTATAATGCAGATGATCTGCCACCATCTCATAGGTTCTCTCCGTGAAGTTAATACCATAAATGTGTTGGTTATCCATCAGATACAAAATTCCATCACGATTAATATAGGAAAGCCGGTTCACCTTTTCTATAATCACATCCTGTGGTTCCTCGCTCGGGATATAAACCAGTTCCTCAATCGTATTGACCGTACTGTCATAATAAAAGGCAGAAATTCCGACTTCACCCTCGTGCCTGCCACGATTCATGTAGCCATACACCAGAAAAGTAATATTCCCTCCCTCACTCACATCCAGAATTTTTATCCGGTGCATATTGTAAAAGGTACGTGTGTCCTTATTGTCTTTATCATAAAAGCCAAACAGATAGGCCATTTTGTTATCTACCGTATTATAACTGAAGAGCCGGTTACCGGATACAAACGCCAGAATGTTTCCGTCATCGCTTTCTTCCATCTGAATCTCATCAGCCGTAATACCAAGCATGATCTTATTGTTGGCATATACGTTTCCATTCTCCCGGAAAACCTGATCCATGGTACGTTCATAATTCAGCAGATAGATTCGGTCCGAGGTATAACGCAGCCGGTAATATTCCTGCACGTGATACAGATTTTCTGTTTCCGCATCTGAGGTTGTCACATAAAAGTCTGTTACAAAGCTGCCTGTCTGTTCATCAATTTCCCTGATCGTGATCTGGGGATCCGTTTTCGCGGTAATTGGCAGACCTGCATAGGTGATCTGATCAAAGCTGCTGTGAATCGTCACTTTTCCCAGATTTGTATTATCTCCGGAGGAATTGGATTCCAGATACTTGGTAAGGCTCCTGGCCGCTTCCTTATCAAAGGTTTTGATCGTGAAATCCTTCACAAATTCCAGCTTATCCGTTACATGATAATCCTCCTGGCTGATGATCCTCGTATAATACCGGATGGTCTCACCGGAGGCAGGAGTGATCAGCAGAATCAGCTCATATTCCTGATTCATGTCAATAAGGTCTTTGAGCTCCAATGTTACAAAAAGCGTTCCATCATCCTGCTCTTTCCACTCCGGGATCTGCGTATTCTCAATCAGACGCTCTCCATCGACACTCCGGACCTCGAATGCCATACTGCGGATTTCCGCCCCGAACCGGTCAATCTGAAGTGATATCTTTCGTCCGGTCATCAACGGTGTAATGGATTCCCTCATCAGATTCGTTTTCATTTCCTTGCGGTATCCATGCATAGGATTCATTTCAATCCCATTAAACCGCACCGTCACAACCGGAAATGTCGCCTTGCCCATCTCCATTGTCATATCGGTCGTTCCCTGATTAATGATGCTGCCTGCAACAAACAGTGATATAAAGAATACCACAATTATAATTGCAATATTAATGATCAGTTTCTTCATTTCTTATACCTATATTACAAACTACGATTCTTCCTGTTCCATGAGCTTGTGCAGCGTGGTATGAATGTGAAGCTCCTGCGTCATCCGGGATAGTCCGGTCTCAATCTGTGATCTTCTCTCTGCTGCTTTACTCTGCTGTATATTAAGTGTCTGTTCAGAAGGATTTCTCTTCACCGCACGGATCAGCAGATTCTTCGGTGTGTGCTCCATATCGATAAATTCCAGAATCTGTGTATCATATCCTGCCATCTCGAGAGTCTCTGCCCGGACCGCATCTGTAATGATCGCTGCCATGCGCTCTTTTAATATACCATATTTCAATACCGGCTCCAATATGTCATTCTGAATCTGCCGGTTCACCTCATGCTGACAGCACGGCACGGAAAAGATGACCTTTGCATTCCATTTCATTGCCTTTTGCAGTGCATAATCCGTTGCCGTATCACAGGCATGCAGCGTCACCACCATATCCACTTCATCACATCCCTCATACTTTGCAATATCCCCATGAAGAAACTGCAGCTTCTCATAGCCATAGCTCCGGCCAAGATCATTACAATGCCGGATCACATCCTGTTTGAGGTCAAGTCCGGTAATTGCTACATCCTGTCCCTTAAGCTCATGCAGATAATAATACAGGGCAAAGGTAAGATAAGACTTACCACAGCCAAAATCGATGATATGCACAGTTCCTTTCTTTTGAAGGGTGGGCAGAATATCCTCTACAAATTCAAGATAGCGGTTAATCTGTTTAAATTTATCATACCGGGCATGTACAATTTTCCCCTCAGGGGTCTGCACTCCTAAATCAATCAGAAACGGAACCGGAATTCCTTCCTTCAGAATATAGTGCTTCTCACGGTTGTGCTCCATAACCGGTTTCAGGGTTTTCTCCCCAGATTCCGTGGACTTAAACTTAATGGTTGTCCTTCCCTTTTTACTTACAAGCACATGGAGTCTGCCCTCCATGTGCCAGGCCTCCAGCTGTCGGAATTTGTCTTCCATGTAACGTTCCACAAGGGATACCATATCCCCTGCCTGATAATTCTTATGAAAAACCTGTGTCCCCTGAAAACAGGTCTCCTGAAACATCAGCTCCTGCTTTACCATCACCGGACGGATCTTAATCCTTGAAATTCCATCCTTTTCCCGTGGGTTGCTCAGGATCATCTGATAGAGTCTTTCATTACATAATTCAGATAAATAAGTGTGTAAATCGTTCATCCCTGTGTCTTCTCTTATAAATTTCATAAAACAGAAGAATCTGTATGAGATCCCCGATTCTCTGCCACTTTTCCGGGGAATCCGCATCCGGTGCAGACTCTTCGTTACTGTTTTCTTCTCTTTTTACCCGATCCAGAATATCCATGGCAAGCCGGTATAACCGGAGCCGGTCCGGATATTCATCATAGATCATGCTTCCTTCATAGTCCATTTTGTCTAAAATCCCGGCAATCAGCTTCTGATAGTGCTTTGCCTCCTTCGGGTACATCTGCTGCATATATTCCAGATCACGCATCACAGTGTTTTCCTGCTGCCCGAACATCGGCATGGGATACGCCATATAAAACGGCATAATTCTGCGTTCATACATAACCATAACATCCTTGTTTCTTTACTGTTATGATATGCATTCCCTCTGTAGTCGTGAAAATAGAGTCAAAAGTCCATCCCTGTCAAAGGAATGGACTTTTCAACCATCTGATGTATCAATACTTATGATTTTAATACATGAATACGTGCGAGAGATCTCTGTAAAGCGGTTTCTGCACGAAGAACATCGGTCTCGGGAGTCTTGCTGCGAAGTCTTTCTTCGGCACGCTCTCTTGCATGCTCTGCACGATCCAGATCGATTTCTTCCGGCCACTCAATGATCTCTGCCATAATTACAAGCTGATCCTGCAGAATCTCTGCAAAACCTGCATGTAATGCAGCTTCCTTCGTTCCTTCTGCCTCTGTGATTGTAAGTATTCCGGGGCTTACGATAACCGTTAACGGGATATGCCCCTTTAACACACCGATTTCGCCCTCGGTGGTATTGAATTCCACCATGGAAACTTCACCTTCATAGAAGACACGGTCCGGAGTAATAATTTTTAAGGTAAATAAATTACTGTCTGCCATCTGACCACCTCCCGTTATTTCACGCGGGCAAGTACGTCATCAATGCTTCCGGCATTCAGGAAGTAGCTTTCCGGGATATCATCATGTTTACCTTCCAGAATTTCCTTAAAGCCACGGATTGTCTCGTTAATCGGTACATACTTTCCATCAATTCCCAGGAACTTGCTGGCTACGAAGAACGGCTGGGATAAGAATCTCTGTACCTTTCTTGCACGGTTTACAACGAGCTTATCGCTTTCTGATAATTCGTCCATACCAAGAATTGCAATGATATCCTGTAATTCCTTATACTTCTGGAGAATCTCCTGTACACCACGGGCAACAGCATAATGCTCTTCACCAACAATTCTGGGATCCAGAATTCTGGATGTGGACTCGAGCGGATCTACCGCAGGGTAAATACCTAATTCTACGATAGAACGGCTAAGTACGGTTGTTGCATCCAGATGTGCAAAGGTAGTTGCCGGAGCAGGGTCGGTTAAGTCATCGGCCGGCACATATACTGCCTGAACGGAAGTAATGGATCCGTTCTTCGTTGATGTAATACGCTCCTGAAGTGCACCCATTTCTGTCTGCAGGGTAGGCTGATAACCTACTGCGGAAGGCATACGTCCAAGAAGTGCGGACACCTCGGAACCAGCCTGTGTAAAACGGAAAATATTGTCAATGAAAAGAAGCACGTCCTTTCCACCTTTGTCACGGAAATACTCTGCCATCGTAAGACCGGTAAGACCAACTCTCATTCTGGCTCCGGGGGGCTCATTCATCTGACCAAACACCATGGTGGTCTTATCAATAACGCCGGACTCGGTCATTTCATGATATAAGTCATTTCCCTCTCTTGTTCTTTCACCAACACCGGTAAATACGGAATATCCACCGTGCTCGGTTGCGATGTTACGGATCAGCTCCTGGATCAGTACGGTCTTACCTACACCGGCACCACCGAACAGACCGATCTTACCACCTTTCGCATAAGGTGTCAGAAGGTCAATGACCTTGATCCCTGTCTCTAATACTTCAACAGCCGGGCTCTGTTCTTCAAAGCTTGGTGCTTTTCTGTGGATAACCCATTCTTCGCTGTCTTTAATTGGTTCTCCGTTATCGATCGTCTCTCCAAGTACATTGAACAGACGTCCCAGAGTCTTCTCACCTACCGGCACTTTGATACCAGCTCCGGTAGCGGTAACTTCCATTCCCTTCTGCAGACCTTCACTGGAAGCCAGCATGATACAACGTGCAATGTTGTTACCTACATGCTGGGCTACTTCCATGACGCAGCGTTTTCCGCCATTGTCTACTTCCAGGGCATCTTTGATAAATGGAAGTTCTTCTCTACTATTAAATTCTACGTCTACGACAGGTCCCATGACCTGTACGATTCTTCCTTTTGTCATATTACTGCTGCCCACTTTCTTTTTTATTATTTCGTGGTTATTATTTGTTCTGTATACAGTTCCGCCATTTGCGAACTTTGTATCTTACTTCCGTTTCTGCGCATTGGCTCCGCCGATGATCTCTGTCAATTCCTGTGTGATGTCTGCCTGACGGACACGGTTATAAGTAATATTTAATTCGTTCAGCATATCTGTTGCACTGTCTGTTGCATTCTGCATTGCCTGCATTCTGGCATTATGCTCACTGCAGTAGGCCTCTACCAGGCATCCATATACGATACCGTTGATGTAGTTCGGAACAATGTTCGCCATCACACTGTGCGTTGATGGCCAGAACACCATATCTTCCTGATACAGTCCGGTTCCGACAAGAGCCGGCATATCTTCCGGAAGGAAGGTCGTCTTCTTCATAGGAAGGAGCTTCTGTTCCTCAGTCTCCGCTGTCATAGCATTGATCATACGTGTGTATATGATGTGGATCTCGTCCAGATCTCCATTTCTGAACTGTTCTACCATTTCTGAAGAAATGATTCTTGATCTGTGTAATGTCGGATTCTGGACGGTATAACGGAACTGAGTATCCATCTCAATTCCTTCCCTCTTGGCAAAGTACTGTCTTCCGGCTTCTCCAAGTACGAATAATTTGTGTTTTCCCGGTTTTTTTAACAGTTCTTCCGTTGCCTTGATCACGTTATGATTATATGCTCCTGCAAGTCCTTTATCTGCGGTGACAACGATATAGCCAATCTTTCTTTCCTCAGCCGGGATACTCTCACGGCCATCAAAGAACTGGCTGTGCATATCCGGCACATGCCGCAAAATTCTGGCGATCTCTGCCTGCATGGCATAGAAGAAAGGTTCTGTGTCAGCAAGCTTTTTCTTGGCCTGTTTCATCTTCGAAGAAGAGATCAGATACATGGCATTTGTTATCTTTCTCGTCTCTTCGATGCTGGCCATTCTTTCCTTAATCTCTTTTGCATTTGCCATAGCTACACCCGCTTATCTTCTTTCCTTGAATTCCTTTGCTGCTGCAAGAATCTGCTCTTTCAGTTCATCATCCAGAACTTTCTTCTCATCGATCGCTTTGCCGATTTCTTTATGTTCTCTGTCGAAGAATGCAAGCATATCCATCTGGAATTCTTTGATCTTCTTTGTGTCAATATCAAGCATCAGTTTATTAGTAGCGACACAAAGTGTGATAACCTGCTCATGAAGACTTAACGGACGTCCCAGAGGCTGTTTCAAAAGTTCTGTCAGACAACTTCCGTATTTCAGCTGATTCTTTGTTGCCTCGTCAAGGTCTGAACTGAACTGGGTAAATGATTCCATCTCTCGTGCCTGTGCCAGGTCGATACGGACACTACCACTGGCTTTCTTCATAGCCTTTGTCTGTGCAGCTCCACCTACACGGGATACAGAAAGACCAACGTTAACGGCCGGACGCATACCTGCATTGAACAGGTCACTCTCTAAGAAGATCTGTCCGTCTGTGATGGAGATAACGTTGGTAGGAATGTATGCAGATACATCTCCTGCCTGTGTCTCAATGATCGGAAGTGCTGTGATAGAACCACCGCCTGCTTCCTCGCTTAATCGGCTGCTTCGTTCAAGCAGTCTTGAATGTAAGTAGAATACATCACCAGGATAAGCTTCTCGTCCAGGTGAACGTCCAAGTAACAGAGAAATTGCACGGTATGCTACCGCATGTTTGGAAAGATCATCGTATACGATCAATACATCTTTTCCCTGATACATGAAATACTCTGCAAGTGCTGTTGCTGAATAAGGTACGATATACTGAAGCGGTGCACACTCACTGGCTGTTGAGCAGAATACCGTGGTGTAATCCAGTGCATCATGTGCTTTTAAGTCATTTACAAGTCTTGCTACGGTTGATGCTTTCTGTCCGATGGCTACATAGATACAGATGACATCTTTTCCCTTCTGGTTGATGATCGTATCGGTTGCAATGGATGTCTTACCTGTCTGTCTGTCACCGATGATCAACTCTCTCTGTCCACGTCCGATTGGGAACATGGAATCGATTGAAAGGATACCTGTCTCAAGCGGAACGCTTACCGACTTACGGTCAACGATTCCCGGTGCCTCATTCTCTACCGGACGATATCCGTCGGCTTTGATCTCACCTTTTCCGTCGATTGGTGCTCCAAGAGCATCTACGATTCTTCCGATATAGCCTTCACCTACCGGAATACCTGCTTTTTTACCTGTACGGCACACTTTTGTGCCCTGTTTGATCTCTGAATCATCTCCGAACAGGATACAGCTGATCTCATTTTCCTTGATATCCTGTACCATACCCTTAAGACCAGTCTCCAATGTGACGATCTCGCCATACATTGCGTGGTCGATTCCGTATACGGAGGCGATTCCATCACCAACAGAGATAACGGTACCAACTTCCTGATCTCTGCTTATTACATCATAATTCTTTATCTCTTCTTTTAATATAGAGATAATTTCATCTGAGCTGATTGCACTCAATTCCTTCACCTCCATGTTAATTCGTTAATTTCCGCTCTAAGCGGTTCAGACGGCCCTGCACACTGTAGTCATATTCTTTTCCGTCAACCTGCAGGATGAATCCGCCGATCAGTGCCTTGTCTTCTGCCATAACCCATTTGATGTCTCCAGCACCGTATTTCTTCTTGATAAAGTCACCCATCTGTTTCTTTTGTTCTTCACTTGGAAGCGCTGTATAACGAAGATAGACTGTCTTAACTCCTGCTGCCTGATTCTGTAACTCTTCGTATGCCGCAAAGATCTGTTCTGCGATCGTCATCTTTTCATGATCGCAGACAACCTTCAGAAATGTTCTCATTTCTTCTGAAAATACTTTATCAATGATATTGTGTTTTGTCTCTTTTGTGATCACTGGATTAACCAGTGCTGCTTTCAATTCCTGTGATTTTTCGAAAATATTCCCTGCCTCCAGGACAGCTTCTTTCGAAATACCAAGTTCATTCAGAACTTTCGCATACCGGAGGGCTGCCACCTGGCAGAATACCGGCTCTGCTTCTTTTCTATTCTTCGCTGTCATGGGAATCACCTGCATCTTTCAAAAACTGGTCATATGCATTCACGCCGCTTATGTTGTCAGCATTCTCAAGTAATATCTTCTTCGCAGCATCCATTGCCAGCCCTGCAACCTGTGCCTTCATATCATCGAAGGCCTGTTCTCTCTCCTGATTCAGGCTTTCTCTTGCTGTCTTCATAACCTTGTCTGCCTTTTCGTTAGCCTCGTTCAGGATCTGGTTGTATTCCTGTTTTGCATCCAGTTTCGCCTGTTCGATCATCTTTGTGGATTCTTCTTTTGCTCCATTCAGTGCATCTTCATACTGTTTCTTCAGAGCATGGGCTTTGTCCTGCTCTTCATTCGCGTGGCTGATTCCGTCTGCAATCATCTTTTCCCGCTTTTCCATAATGTCCATGACCGGGCGAAACAGGAATTTTCTGAGAATCAGATACAGAACGATCAGGTTGATGATCGTCAGTACCAGATTAAAATCTATTCTCAGCATATATCTCTACCTGCCTTTCCCTTCTTTTAATCTGTTATCGTCAGCAAACATTATTTCAAAAGAAGGACGATCAGAAGTGCGATAATGAAACCGTAAATAGCGGTTGCCTCTGCAAGTGCACAACCAAGGATCAG
>OGQO01001386.1_pt1 | contig 22403 bp, 17 predicted proteins | sample 1553241 | NCBI WGS metagenome assembly OGQO01 (sample SAMEA2579933, study PRJEB22360) | human gut metagenome | biome: human gut; feature: human-associated habitat; material: faeces | place: Denmark | collected 2008/2010
TTCCATGCACTGCTCTGCAAACACAGACCTTAATGGAGAGAACACAGCTATCTTCTTCGGTCTTTCCGGAACAGGTAAGACAACACTTTCCACAGATCCTAAGCGTCTTCTGATCGGTGATGACGAGCACGGCTGGGATGACAACGGTGTATTCAACTTTGAAGGCGGATGCTATGCTAAGGTTATCAACCTTGACAAAGACTCTGAGCCGGACATCTACAATGCAATCAAACGTAACGCTCTTCTTGAGAACGTAACAGTTGATGCAAACGGAAAGATTGACTTCAACGATAAGAGCGTAACAGAGAACACTCGTGTTTCCTATCCGATCGACCACATCGAAAAAATCGTTCGCCCGATCTCTTCTGCACCGGCAGCTAAGAACGTAATCTTCCTGTCCGCAGATGCATTCGGCGTACTTCCTCCAGTATCTATCCTGACAGAAGCTCAGACACAGTACTACTTCCTGTCCGGATTCACAGCAAAACTTGCTGGTACAGAGCGTGGAATCACAGAGCCTACACCTACATTCTCAGCTTGCTTCGGCCAGGCATTCCTGGAACTGCACCCAACAAAATATGCAGAAGAGCTTGTTAAGAAAATGGAACAGAGCGGAGCAAAAGCTTACCTCGTTAACACAGGATGGAATGGAACAGGCAAACGTATCTCCATTAAAGACACTCGTGGTATCATCGATGCTATCCTCAACGGAGATATCAACAACGCTCCTACCAAGACAATTCCATACTTCAACTTTGAAGTTCCTACAGAACTTACAGGCGTTGATACAGGAATCCTTGACCCACGTGACACATACGCAGATGCTGCTCAGTGGGAAGAAAAAGCAAAAGATCTTGCTGCAAGATTCATCAAGAACTTCGCTAAATATGAAGGAAATGAAGCTGGCAAAGCACTTGTTGCTGCTGGTCCTCAGTTATAATTTCATAACCATTAGCAAAACCCAGGGGCTGCCGTTTATCGACAGCCCCATGCTTTTTTTTATCATAAATACTATGAAACGAGATGATTAGACATGAGTTGGTATAACGAAGCTATTTTTTATCATATTTATCCTTTAGGCCTTGCGGGTGCTCCAAAGCAGAATGATTACAGCGAACCTGTGCACCGTCTGAATACTCTTCTTCCCTGGATTGATCACATCAAAGAAATCGGATGTACTGCTCTGTACATTGGTCCACTTTTTGAAAGTGTCGGACACGGATATGAAACCACAGATTATAAGAAACTGGATTCCCGTCTTGGAACCAACGAAGATCTGACTGCCTTTGTAAAGGCATGTCATGAAAAAAACATTAAGGTTATTTTTGACGGCGTATTCAACCACACCGGCCGTGATTTCTTCGCTTTCAAAGATATCCAGCAGAATCGTGAACATTCCAGATATCTTAACTGGTACTGTAACGTTAATTTCTGGGGAAACAACGAATATAATGACGGATTTTCCTATGATAACTGGGGAGGATATAATCTTCTTGTCAAGTTAAATCAGAGAAATCCTGAAGTACAGAATTATATCTGTGATGTGATCCGCTACTGGGTTTCTGAGTTTGATGTCGACGGAATCCGTCTGGATGCTGCCGATGTCCTTGACTTTGATTTCATGCGTGCCCTTCGCCGTACTGCCGAGGAAGTCAAACCTGACTTCTGGCTGATGGGTGAAGTTATTCATGGTGATTACAGCCGCTGGGTAAATGGAGAGACTCTTCACAGTGTTACAAACTACGCGCTTCACAAAGCTCTTTACAGCGGACATAATGACCACAACTATTTTGAGATCGCTCATACCGTGAAATATCTCCAGAATATGGGAAATCTCGATCTTTACAACTTCGTAGACAATCATGATGTAGAACGAATCTATACCAAGCTGTCCAATAAAGCGCATTTCAACCCAGTTCATGTACTTCTTTATACTCTTCCCGGAGTTCCAAGTATCTATTATGGCTCTGAGTTCGGAATTGAAGGACGCAAGGAACGATCTTCTGATGATAGTCTGAGACCTGCCCTGGAGCTTAAGGACTATGCAGATGCAGTAAAGACTAATTCCTGCACGACCCTGATTTCTGCACTTGGAAAGATCAGACAGAACACTCCTGCCTTAAGTTACGGAAGCTATGCAGAACTTATGCTTACAAACCGTCAGTTTGCATTTGCACGTGATCTTGATGGCATCCGCGTGATCGTCACCGTAAATAACGATGACAATGATGCCGGAATGAATCTTCCTGCCGGAAATGCAGCCGAATATGTCGGAACACTTACCGGACAGAAAGTTTCTGTAGAAAATGGCCGAATCAATGTGACACTTCATGGAAACAGCGGCGAAATCTGGGTGCCTGCCTGTGAGATGCCTGAATATACCCCTGTACAGATTAAAGAGACTGCTTCCAGACCAGTTCTTCCAATTTCCGAACCGACATCTGAACAGGCAGAAGCAGAGGAAACTGTAACTGATATTTCTTCTGCTGAAGAAGTATCTTCCGTTGAAGAAACTGTACAGGAAGCATCAGAAACTGCTGCGGTCTCTGCATCCGATGAAAATGCCGAAGAAAAAGAACCTGTAAAGGTTGATCCGAACAAATCTCCGGAAGACATGACTGTAGAAGAATTGCAGGCGTCCATTCTTTCCAGAATGGCAAACAATGGACCTGTTACCGATCAGATGAAAAAGACTGTCTATGATAATATCTGGCATGATTCTCTTGTAAACTGGCTTAAAAGTTTTCACTGATCTTTCCCGGGAATTACAGTCATAAGAACAAAAAACCGACGTATTTTACTAAAAACAAAACAGGGTACTGTGTATTCTTTACACAGCCCCTGTTTTTATGTTACTGTATTATCTACTCAAATAATTTCTTTACCATCTCAGCATCAAAAGTTACTGATGTCACCTTATTTACTTCTATCTGATACAGTGCATGCGCCGCAATGTGTTCCGCCGCCTGTTCCAGATCACGGATTCCTGTCGTATCCGCAAAGTGCTCGATCACTGCATCCAGTCCATCCGGTGCGATCACACACTCCTCCTCTCTCAGATTCATTCTCTTTAAAACTTTCGGAAGAGCAAATCTGGAGAATATCACCTTTTTCTCTTCCGCTGTATAATCCGGAAGTTCAATGACCGCAAAACGGGACATCAACGGTGCACTGATCTGTGCCTTATCATTTGCTGTTGCGATAGGATAAACACCAACTGTCGGAACCATACATTCCATATAGTTATCTGTAAATCCCAGATTATCCAGAAGTGTGAGAAGTACATCTGCCGGATTTCCATTTCCCTTTCCATTCGTTGCTTTATCCAGTTCGTTAATGATGAATACCAGATTAGATTCACCGGCCATGGAAAATGCCTCCATGATAATTCCCGGTTTTGCATTGGCATATACACGAGAACTTCCTGTCAGCTGTTCCGGATCATTGATGGAACTCATGTCCAGAGTTGTCCACGGAAGTTTCAGAATACGTGCCACGGCATATGCGATCTGAGATTTACCGGTTCCAGCCGGGCCTACAAGAAGAAGGCCATAAGCTGGCAGTGTATGAGTACGGTTGATCTGAATGATCGTCTCAATGATTCTCTGTTTTACTTTCTCCATTCCGTAAAGTTCTTCATCCAGGATACGGCGTGCCTCCACAGGATCAATCGATTCAAAATAATCATTCTTCCACTGAATGTTCATCATGATAGACAGTGCTCGCTGTGCATGTCGCCTTTCTTCCTGAGATACCTCATGAGAACGGGCTACTGCAAGATTTCTTCTCGCCCAGAGCCGAATATTGTCCGGCATGGTTCTTCCTGCGCAAGTCATAAAGTCTGTAATGCTCTGGATGCTGGTGAGCTTCATATTATCTCCATCTTCACCTTCATCTTCATTTTCGGGAAGTTCTGTCGGCGCATTGCTTGCAAGAAGACGTTCGATCATAAACTGCAGAAATCCATCCTCTGCCGAGAGCTTGGTTCCGCCACCGAAGGCTGTCTCTCGAATCTTATAGACTGCATATCCATCCTCTGTATTCTGTCCGGATAATCGTACACTTATATGGTTTTCTCCAAGCCATTTCACAAGACTTACAAAACGGGCATCTATCTTGAGAATGTCTGCCGGAAATACGCCATCCTCTTCTTTAAATTCAAAAGAAGATTTCTGATTCGGATTTGAAAACACGCCACAGGAATGATGCTTCCACCGGCGGCTGGTGTTATCCAGTACAAGGATCGGCTTCTGTGGTGACGGGTTTGTTTCATTGGAGCGGAATACTGTATAAGTACATTCCGGATCTTTTTTCTCTGTTGTTGTGTTGCTGAAATCAAATACAGGCATACTGTTGTCCTCCTTTATCTCGCTGATAGTATCTTGTCTCAGTCAAGCTTAAGCCCTGCCAGAGCCTGGGCAAATGCATTGTTTACCGGTTCATTTGCTTCTTTTTGCTGCTGTTTCAGATATCTCTGAACATCTCGTTTTTTTACACCTGCACCCTCTTTCTCGCGTCTTGCCTGGAAAGAAGACAGTTTTTCTTTATATCCGCAGGCACATACAAAGGTTTCTTCTTTTCCTTTGACCAGCATTTCCATACGCTTATGACACTTCGGGCAGCGTGCATTTGTAGTTCGGGAAATTGTTTCCCGGTATCCACATTCTCTGTCCTGACACACAAGCATCTTGCTGTTCTTGCCATTGACTGCGAGAAGACGTTTTCCGCAGTTCGGGCAGACTTTATTCGTCAGATTATCATGTCGGAAGGTTCCCTGTCCTGTTTTTATCTCACTGACAATCTCATTCGTATATTCACGGATATCACTTAAAAATCTGTCCTGTCTTAATTTTCCTTTCGAAATATCAGAAAGCTTCTTTTCCCAGTCTGCTGTCAGCTCCGGTTTCTTTAAGTCCTCCGGCACTAATTCCAGAAGCTGTTTTGCCTTGGAAGTCAGATAAATCTCATTTCCCTTCTTTTCCATCATGAAACTGTGGAACAGCTTCTCTATGATGTCTGCTCTGGTAGCCACCGTTCCAAGTCCGCCTGTCTCTCCCAGAGTCTTTGCGGCCTGCTTATCCTTTGTGGACAGATATTTCACCGGATTCTCCATTGCTGCAAGGAGCGTTGCTTCGGTAAAACGCGCCGGTGCCTTTGTCTTTCCGGAATTCATGTGTACCTGTGTAATACGAAGTTTCTGGCCTTTTTCAAAGACCGGAAGCTTCTGATCCTTAAGTTTCTCCTCTTCTGTCTCTTCATCTTCCTGGAAATTATCTTCGTAAACTTCTTTCCAGCCTGCACGCAGAACCGTCTTTCCATTTGCGGCAAAGGTATATCCCTCTGCCTGTCCTTCCATTGCAGTCTGTTCATATTCAAACGGAGGATAGAGAACACTTAAGAAACGTCTCACTACCATATCATAAATCTTGCGTTCTTCGTTTGTCATATGATCCAGCTGCACAAACTGCTCTGTCGGAATGATCGCATGATGGTCACTAACCTTCTTATCGTCCACAAAACTTCCATTTGTATGAATTGGCTTACTGAGCAATGCACCTGCCAGTTTGCGGTATGGCCCTGTTCCGCAGGCTTTGAGTCTTTCTTTAATAGTCGGAACCACATCTTTTCCGATATAACGGGAATCGGTTCTTGGATAAGTAAGAACCTTGTGGTTCTCATAAAGTCTCTGCATAATATTCAGTGTTTCCTTGGCAGAGAATCCATATTTCTGGTTGGCCTCCCTCTGAAGGGTCGTCAGATCATAAAGTCCCGGTGCCATTGTCTTCTTTGGCTTTTTGACAACTGAAGTGATCTCCATCTGTCCGTTCTGCACTGTTCTTTGGATTTCTTCTGCCTTTTCTTTCTGGAAGGTGCGGAAGCTTCCGCTTCTGGTATCTTTCCAAGTCCACTGAACTTCCCCTGCCTGCACAGAGATTCCAAAATAATCCTTTGGTTTAAAGTTTCGGATTTCTTCTTCTCTCATTGCTATGATTGCAAGTGTCGGGGTCTGCACACGTCCGCAGGAAAGCTGTGCATTATATTTACAGGTAAGTGCCCGTGTTCCGTTGATTCCCACCAGCCAGTCTGCTTCCGCTCTCGCAACCGCAGCTCTATACAGATTGTTGTACTCTTTTCCATCCTTAAGATTCTGGAATCCGTCCCTGATCGCCTTATCCGTTACAGAGGAAATCCACAGTCGTCGGATTGGTTTGCGGCATCCTGCTTTGTCCAGTATCCATCTCGCAACAAGTTCTCCCTCTCTCCCTGCATCTGTCGCTATGATGATGTCTCCGATATCTTTTCGGAAAAGCTGTGTCTTTACAGCCTGATATTGTTTGGATGTCTGACGGATGACGACCAGTTTCATTTTGTCCGGCATCACAGGAAGGGTCTGCATCTCCCATTTCATATACTTCTTGTCGTACTCTTCAGGATCAGCCAGTGTGATCAGATGTCCCAGTGCCCAGGTCACTGCGTAATCCTTCCCTTCCAGAACTCCGTTTCCCTTTTGATTACAATGGAGAACCCTTGCAATATCTCTTGCAACAGACGGTTTCTCCGCGATTACCAATGATTTCATTTATTCAAAATCCTCTCAGAAGTTTTTTCTGGTATTGAGTATAGCATATAAATTCTGTTTTGAACAAGAAAAAAGGAAGATTTTCATCCTCCCTTTCCATCCTGCTGTTCATTTCATTTGCCTATTTTGTATCCTACACCTCGAACCGTTTCGATCAGATCCCCCGCACTCCCAAGTTTCTGCCGTAAGGTTCGGATATGTACATCCACAGTCCTGCTTTCACCATCAAACTCATATCCCCAGATCTGATTCAGAAGCTGTGTCCTGGAAAGTACCATTCCACTGTTTTTCAATAACAGACACAGCATCTCGTACTCCTTCAAAGTCAGACTGACCGGTTCCTGATCCACCATCACAACATGCTTCATCGGAGATACATAGAGATTTTCCAGGCGATATTCCTCTGCTCCTTTATCTTCAGCACGCCTCAGTGCTGCCTTTATCCTGGAGATCAGTTCCATCATTCGAAACGGTTTTGGAATATAATCATCAGCTCCACTGTCCAGTCCCATCACAACATCATACTCACTGCCCTTTGCAGTCAGCATAATAATTGGAAGCTTTCTGGTGTCAGGTCTTGTACGGAGCTTCTTGAGTATGGAAATTCCATCCTCCTCCAGAAGCATGACATCCAGCAATATCAGCGAAGGGATCTCTTTATCCAGTTCCTTCCAGAATTGAGACGGACGTTCAAAGCCCTTTGCCTCCATTCCCTGGCTCTTTAATGTATATACTACAAGTTCACGGATACTCTCGTCATCCTCTACTAAATAAATCATCTTTTTTTACCTCTCTGTTTTCAATCTTTCCCAAGTATACGTGGATTTCGTAAAATTTTTAGTCTTTTCACTGTTAAATCTTTGTAAAGGTAAAACCGGATTGTAAAATTCCAGAAACAATGCTATCATAAAAAAAGAATCATTTTGGAGGGTATTATGTACTATTTTATCGTTAATCCCAATTCCCGTTCGGGGAAAGGTGAACTTATATGGAAAGAGCTTCGACAGGTTCTCAGGCAGAAACACATTTCTTACAAAGCAGTTTTTACCAAATATCGCGGTCATGCTGTGAAACTTGCCGCAGTCCTTACAGAAAAGGCTTCTCCGGATCGTCCTCTCTGTCTGATCGCCGTGGGTGGTGATGGTACGATCCAGGAGGTTCTTTCCGGTGTCAAAGATCTGACAAATATCTATTTCGGCTATATTCCCACAGGTTCCGGAAACGACTTCTGCCGCAGCATGAAGCTTCCCCAGGATCCTCATGAGGCATTGGATTGTATTCTTAAGAAAAAGCACATCGCATTCGTAGATGTCCCTGTAATCTCTATTAAGGGGCACAAAAGCCGCTTTGCGATCAGCTGTGGGATCGGATTTGATGCAGCAGTATGTCACGAGGTCAGTGTGACCCCTATGAAAAAGGTTCTCAACCATATTGGTCTCGGCAAACTTGTATATCTCTTTGTCGCTCTGAAACAACTGTTGTTTATGAGACCGGTTCCTGTGACACTTCGAATGGATGAAGAACGAATTTATCCTTTTCAGAAGGTATATTTTGCTGCGATCATGAATCAGAAATACGAGGGCGGTGGATTCAAATTCTGTCCCGCTGCCGATCCATCCGACGGATATCTTGATGTAATCGTGGTTGACGGGCTTAGTAAACTTAAGGTTCTATGCTGTCTTCCAACTGCTTTTTTTGGTAAACATACGCAATTCACTGGAATTCATATTTTCCGCTGCAAGAATGTTGAAGTTTTCAGTTCTGTCCCTCTTGCTGTACATAAAGACGGTGAATCCGCCGGAATCCAGAAAACATTTTCTGTTTCTGTCGATAAAGAACCCGTAAAGATCATTCTTCCATAATAATGAAATAACGAAAGGCTTCCGGCAAAATTTTCTCTCATTCTGCCGAAAGCCTTTCTTATAGATTGCTTGTTTCAGTTAAATCCATAGAATTTCTGACATACCTTATAGGCAGCCACGAACATTTTTCTTCCGCTTTTTCCCGGAAGGTTTGCAGCACGTCCCAGAATGCTGTAACGAAGTTTGTGATACAGCCAGCGATCCTGTTCCCGGATATATTCCATAAGTTCTTTTTTCTTGTCCAGTGCTTCCTGGTTTCCGGCACGCACCAGCATGATGGAAGAAACGGTTGTAATGATATCCAGATAGCTGAGCATATATTTCTTCAGATGTTTATTATTGAACTGACATCTGTGGAATGCATCTGCCATCAGCTTGTTTACTCTGATCTGCTGATCGATTCTTCTGATCATGACTTTTTCGTTTACTGACTGATCATCTCTTCCGATAAAATAACGATAAAAATTCACATCCAGATAATACATATTTTTGACATATGGAAGTGGCTCAAATGCAAACAGATTATCTACATAGAATGTATGTTTCGGAAGCTCCAGTCCACATTCGTGAAGTAATTTGGTTCGGTAGATCATCGAATGCATCAGGAGATATTTTCCCCTTGACATATGCACACTGTTCCATTCAAAAATTTCATTTACAGGAAGACAATGCCTGTACTGCATAACTTTCTTTCTGTCTGCTCCCTGCTTTTCATATACAAAATTGCTGATCAGAAGATCTACTGTCTTTGGTCCGCGGATCAGCTCTTCCAGCGTTTTAAGAATCTGGTGATATGCCTCCTCATTTACCCAGTCATCACTGTCTACCACTTTAAAATAGAGTCCTGTGGCATTTCGGATACCTGCATTGACCGCCTCTCCATGACCGCCGTTCTCCTGATGGATTGCTTTGACAATTGTCGGATATTTCTCTGCATAGGCATCTGCAATCTCTGCAGTGCGGTCAGAGGATCCGTCATTCACAACCAGGATCTCAACATCTTCTCCTCCTACAAGAAGAGATTCTATACATTTCTCCATATATGCTTCTGAATTATAACACGGAATTGCAATACTTAAAATTTTCATCGGTATTCCTCCTTTGTGGTTTTCCACGGCTTTTATTCGATATATCTCGTGTATGCACTGAATGCTGATGGAATCGCATATTGTCTGTCTGACTGCTTCCTGCTGACAAAAAGCAGGTTTGCACGGTTATTGTCTTCCAGTGAAGAAACCCTGACTCTGTAGGCTGTCATCCTCCATTCAATATGTGAAAATATATGCTTCGCATCCGGAAGAGGTTCAATATACAATGGATCCAGATTCATTTCTCTGATCATTTCCAGTGTTTCCTCTTTTGACAGATGTCCGCTGACATTCGGAAATTCATACAATCCTGCCAGGAGTCCCCTCGATGGGCGTCTGCGGATTGCCGTCTTCTCTCCATCCTGAATCACCAGAATTGTTCTGTCTTCCAGTTTTCTGTCTTTCTTCTGGGTCTTTACAGGAAAATGATCGATCGTCCCATGTCTCATAGCTTTACAGGCAAATGACACCGGACATATCTCACAGTTCGCTTCTCCATTCGGCACGCAGACAACCGCTCCCAGTTCCATGAGAGCCTGGTTGAAATCACCCGGAGATTCCTCTGGCATGATTTCTTTAAGCTGCTCTTCAATCTTGTGTTTCACGGACTGCTTAAGAATGTCCCCATCGTTCTCTGTAATTCTGGTTATCACACGAAGTACATTTCCGTCCACCGCCGGAACCGGAATATCGTATGCGATGGATGCGATCGCACCCGCTGTATAGCTTCCAATTCCCTTAAGTGAAAGAAGTGCCTCGTATGAAGCCGGCAATACTCCAAGATATTCCTGCATAACCGTCTGTGCTGCAAGCTGCATATTTCGGACACGGTTGTAATATCCAAGTCCTTCCCACAATTTCAAAAGCTTCTCCTCCGGACATTCAGCCAGTGCTTCCACATCCGGAAGTTCTTCAATAAATCTTTGAAAATACGGCTTTACTGCCTCTACCCTGGTCTGCTGCAGCATGATCTCAGACACCCAGGTATAATAGGCATTATGTCTGTCTCTCCACGGAAGGCTTCTCTTATTCTGTCTGTACCATTGCGTCAATGGAATTACAATATCATTCAGCATTTTTTCATCCTGTCTGGTCTTTTCTTATATGCCGTATTAGTATAACATAAATCCAGCCAAAAGACAGTTGATTTTTTGAATTTTACCATATAGAATAGAAGTCAGCTTAACAATAACTATATTTCATTTTTCCTGAAAGGACTCTATTATGGACAGTATTATTTTTGATGTTGACGGAACCTTATGGAATTCTACAGCAATCATAGCAAAAACATGGAAACGTTATCTCAGCGAAGAAGAACATTTGGATATTCCTCTGACTGCTGAGCTTCTTTCTTCTATGTTCGGGCGGCCACTCCCTGATATTGCCCGTCAGATTTTTCCGAATGTTTCCGAGACGGAACAGCTTCGTCTGATAGACAGCTGCTGTCAGGCAGAACATATAGCACTTCTTGCAGAATGCGCTCCTCTTTACGAGGATCTGGAAAAGACCCTGCAGCTTCTGTCTGAAAAATATTCTCTGTATATAGTAAGCAACTGTGAAGCCGGTTATATTGAGGTCTTTCTTAAGACCACCGGTTTCAGTAAATATTTCAAGGGGCATCTGTGCAATGGTGATAATGGACTGGACAAGGGATCTAATATTGCCCTGATCGCACAGACTTATCATATGAATTCTCCTGTCTATGTCGGTGACACCATGGGTGATTTTCTTTCCTGCCGCAAGGCCGGTGTTCCTTTTGTTTTTGCATCTTACGGTTTTGGCGAGGTTCCTGACCCAGATGCAGTCATTCAGAAACCAATGGACCTTGTTTCTCTTTATTATTAAAACAAATTTTCCTGAAGTAATAACAAGAGCGTGGAAAACTGCCTTCCACGCTCTTGTTCTGTTTATTTATTCTTTTTTGAAATTTTGTCTTTGGTTTCCGGTGTTTTTGTACATTTAAGCTTCACATAGAAGCCCAGACCTACCATGATCACTATCAAAAGTGCGACATAAATAAGTTTCGCCGCCAGGGTCTCTGTATAAGAATCAATAAATGTCATAATACCAATCAGAATGAGTGCCACTCCGGATCCCTTTGACATCTTGTCTTCGTCATACTTTGCTTTGCGAAGCTGTGTATTTCCACCCTTCAGAAAAATCTCTCCATGTCCTGTCAGAAGCAGAATTCCTACGATCAGGGCAGCTCCCGCAAGTAAAAAATCAAATGATCTTCCCATTATTTTCTCCTGTCATTTTTAATAAAAACATACGATTGGAACATCGTACTGAATCAGATCATACAGCACTGCTGCATTCTCCGGCGGAAGATTTATACATCCATGAGAACCGCTTGTCAGATAAATATCACCGCCAAAATCATCTCTCCAGTTCGCATCATGGAATCCGATACCTCCATCAAATGGCATCCAGTATTGTACCGGCTGTTCATAATAATTCGCCGTTCCCTTCTGTCCACCTCTCAGAACATCCGGACTCTTCTTGTAATATAAAGTAAAGATTCCCGCATGTGTCTGACGATCTGCATAACTCATATTTCCGGAAACAAAATCAGATTCAAAAATATCTGCACCATCCTGATAATAGTACATATGCTGTTCGCTTAAATCTACCTCAATGTACGTATTTCCAAGATCATTTACTCCATATGCATTTGCTGTCTGAGCATAAATCGGTTCTCTGGTCGTCTGTGTTCCTGATTGGATTTCCTGACTGAGCTGAGCAGCCTCTGCTGCCTGATCGATCTTCCATCCATATACCGAACTGGAAACATATACAGTTCTTCCACTCGTTGCCTGGAATTCTCTCTCTGTTCCTACTGTGTCATAAGTTGCTGCAAGCTGTGCAACATATTCTGCAACATGCTGCTGGAAAGAATTATCATCCCATATCAGCTGCCCCTTCTCATCAAACTGCAGCCAGTCTTTGATCGTATTTCCGTCAAGTGTCGTACTCTGATCTCCAAATGTATAAGTAATACTTGCCTTCGTGTAGTTGTTGCATGCCTCCAGTGCCGCCTGAAGTTCCGGATCATCCTTGGTTACAGCTGCTGATACATATACCTCAGGTGTATTACTGAAATCTATAGCAGACTCATTGGCCTCCACCGCTGCATTAAGAACCTTGTATGCTTCTTTGATATTAAGCTTGCTGCCCTCTGTTTCCGGCACGATCACAAACGCATTGTTCTGAAAGGCCACATACGCATTCTCAGGTTCTGTCTGATTCTCAGCCTGTGCACAGTTCAGAGATTTCAGCTGTTCCTGAAGAAGAGTCTTATTGTAGCCTACGTTCTCATCTACCGTATAACTCTTCTGTTCATAAAGTCCCTTAACCCACTCATACGGTTTCTGTTTCCTGAGCAGCTGCAGGATTTCTCCTGTGGACATATATTTGTAATCAATATCCTCACCTTTGATCGTCTGCGCAGCCACATCTCTGGATGAAACCTCGATGGAATACTCACTGAGCTTTTCCTTCATAAGCTCTTCTACTTCATAAGCAGTCTTCTGTGAGCAGTCTATCCCATTGATCCAGGTTCCTTCAAAGAAACGATTTGAAAAATAATAGCTGATTCCACCATAGGCACATCCGCCCAGAACTGCTATCATCAGTACTAAAAGTCCAAAAATTCTGAGTCCCTTGTATCCGTGTTTTTTGTTTTGCTTTACATTCTCAGGAACAGGCACCTCCTGATCAATGTCATCCACAGGAACATAAATTACCGGAGCCGGTCTTGCGGATTTGTGTTTGTTTCGGACTATCGGCTTTTCCTCTTCTTCCTCAGGCTCCTCATATATTTCTTCTTCGGAATCCTGTTCGGAAGGACCATTCCATACTATTGTTTTTTCATAGTCTTCCTGGAATTCACCATTATCCTTGCTAACCTCAATAGTTTTGTCAAGATTATCAACGTCTTCCTCTGCTTCTCCAGAATCCTCATAATCAACTACTATGTCATCAAGCTCATCGTCCTCATCATCCAGAATTTTGTCCAATGTTGCATTGATTCTGTCTTCAAAGTTTGTGGTCTCTTCTGCGGTACCTACATCATCTTCCGACAATCTCCCCTTTTTTTCTTCGCTACTCATTTCTATACTCCTCAAATCAACAATGATTTCTGTCATTTCTCACTGCTTCCGTTTTTCGGTAGCGTTTTTATTATAACATACTTCTGCCTTTTTGCATCCTAAATTCTATCTTTTTTTAAGAATTTTCGTAACTCTTCGCAGTAACAAATTTTCCGGTCAACATATTCTTCCCGGAAATCACAGAGACGCCGGATACCTGATTGGTACCCTGCGTCTCTGTTTTTACATATTCAACAAATTTTTGTCTGAACTTGCATATATTTATCTATTATTTCACTATTTCTCAACCAGAAGGCTTTCTCCTGTCATATCTGCCGGCTGCTCCATTCCCATTAACTGGATCAGTGTAGGAATGATATCTGCCAGACATCCGTTCTCTTTCAGAGTGTATTTCGGATCTGCGTTTACAAGAATAAATGGAACCGGGTTTGTTGTATGTGCTGTCCATGGCTCACCTGTCTCATAATCAATAAGCTGTTCAGCATTTCCGTGGTCTGCACAGATAAACATCTGTCCATCTACTTCTTTGAGTGCTTCTACTGCTCTTCCAACACATCCGTCTACTGTCTCAATTGCTTTGACAGCAGCTGCCTGAACGCCAGTATGTCCTACCATATCCGGGTTTGCAAAGTTGATGATGATCACATCATATTTATCGGACTTGATCGCATCTACCAGTTTGTCACATACTTCCGGTGCACTCATCTCTGGCTGGAGATCATAGGTGGCAACCTTTGGAGATTTCACAAGGATTCTGTCCTCACCTTTGTTCGGCTCCTCAACACCACCATTAAAGAAGAAGGTTACATGTGCATATTTCTCAGTTTCAGCAATACGAACCTGAGTCATATCATGTGCTGCAAGATACTCACCAAATGTATTCTTGAGCTGAACCTTATGGAATGCAACCAGCTTGTTCTGAATAGTTTCATCATAATCTGTGAAGCATACATAAGTCAGATCCAGTTTCTTAGCTCTCTCAAATCCCTTGAATTCATCATCACAGAATGCTCTGGTGATCTCACGGGCACGGTCAGGACGGAAGTTAAAGAATACTACAGAATCCTTGTCCTGAATAGTTGCAACTGGTTTGCCGTCTTTCTCAATAACTGTCGGAAGAACAAATTCATCTGTCTTGTCATTATCATAAGAAGTCTGGACTGCTGCAGCTGCATCTGTGCCCTTGACTCCCTCACCTGCTGTCAGTGCTTTGTATGCCAGTTCTACACGATCCCAGCGGTTATCTCTGTCCATTGCATAATAACGTCCGGAAACAACACCAATCTCACCAACACCGATTTCTTTCATCTTGGCTTCCAGCTGCTCGATAAATTCTTTACCGGATGCCGGAGGTGTGTCACGTCCGTCAAGGAAACAGTGTACATAAACTTTTGTAAGACCCTCTCTCTTGGCCATCTCAAGCAGTGCATAGAGATGAGTGTTGTGGCTGTGTACACCGCCGTCGGAAAGAAGTCCCATAAAGTGGATTGCAGAATTATTTTCTTTTGCATTCTTCATTGCTGTAAGAAGTGCTTCATTTTTGAAGAAATCTCCATCATTGATTTCTTTGGTGATTCTGGTAAGTTCCTGATATACGATGCGTCCCGCACCCATATTCATATGTCCTACCTCAGAGTTACCCATCTGTCCATCCGGCAGACCTACTGCAAGTCCACTGGCATTTCCTTTAACAAATGGATATTCCTCCATTAATTTATCCATAACAGGAGTTTTTGCTTCGTAGATTGCATTTCCCTCATGTCTGTCATTCAGACCATAACCATCCAGGATCATTAAAACGGTTGGTTTCTTGCTCATAATATTCTCCTTTATTGTATAAATTTCTCTGTATTCCTGCAGAATACATCTATGTGTTTCTTCCTATTATATAGTACCAAAAATCCAGATTTTTTCAAGGATTTTATCGGAAAATACTATCTATTCACCGTAAACACGAAGCATACTGCTGATCTTGCGTACAGACTCTCTTCCACTCAGTTCTTCCATTGCAGTACGGAAATCTCCCTCACGGACTTTCGCTGTAATTACAACAACCTCGGCACTGCCCGCTTCGCGTGCTGCTTTCTGGATGATCTGTGCCACACTGACTCCATATTTTGCAAATACTGCTGTCATCTCAGCCAGCACACCACAGCGATCCTCTACGATCAGACGCATGAAATAACGATTGTGAGTGTCTGCCATTTTCTTTACAGGGATTTCTTTGTAGCAGGTACATCCGATTCGTCCACAGCAGCCAGCACTGATATTTCTGGCAATATCAAACAGATCTCCTACAACAGCACTTGCAGTCGGCAGTTCTCCTGCTCCACGACCATAGAACATTGCGTTTTCGACTGCATCACCATTTACAAAAACAGCATTGTAAGAATCATTTACACTGGCAAGCGGATGATTACTCGGAATCAGCATCGGGCAGACATATGCCTCGATTCCATCTTCGGTATTCTTTGCCATTCCAAGAAGCTTGATATCACAGCCCATTTCTTTTGCATATTTAATATCTTTGGATGTGATCTTAGTGATTCCCTCCGTATATACATCGTCAAAAACAACTCTGGAGTTAAATGCCACAGAGGAAAGGATTGCTACCTTACGGCCAGCATCAAGACCCTCAATATCTGCAGTCGGATCTGCCTCTGCATAGCCAAGCTCTGTTGCCAGACCCAGTGCATCCTTAAATTCCATACCATCCTGGGTCATCTTAGTAAGAATAAAGTTTGTGGTTCCATTGACGATTCCCATGACTTCAGCCATATGATTGCCGGCCAGACATTCTTTGAGCGGACGGATGATCGGAATTCCACCTGCAACCGCTGCCTCAAAAAGGAAATCTACATGATGTGCTTCCGCTGCATCCAGAAGTTCCTTGCCATGGACAGCGATCAGATCCTTATTTGCAGAAACTACATGCTTTCCTGCATTCAAAGCGGATAAAATATAGGTTCTTGCCGGCTCAATGCCTCCGATCAGTTCAATCACAATATCAATCTCTGGATCATTTACAATATCATCCCAGTTGTTTGTCAGAATCTTTGGATCCTCAACCTTTGATGCTGCCTTTTCCAGATTACGCACCAGGACTTTACTGATCTCTATTTCACTTCCCAGCTTTGGAATCATTTCTTCTTTCTGGCTTTTCAGCACTTTATAAACGCCTGTTCCTACCGTACCCAGACCCAGAAGGGCTGCTCGAATCACTTTTTTTTCCATTGGAATGGACTCCTTTCTCCTCGTCCCTGTTTTCAGGGAATATTGTAACACTATTTTTTAATAGTATGGCAGAAAATGGAATTTGTCAAGCACGGACATTTGTACGCGTCAAAAAAGCCGGATATTTCTTACCTTACGGTAAGAAATATCCGGCTTTGTAAGCTTATTGTTGATTATTTGTAGCAAACAATCTTTCCGAAGTCTGGTTTGAGGGATGCTCCACCAACAAGACCTCCGTCGATGTCAGCCATAGCAAACAGTTCTGCTGCATTTCCTGCATTTACAGATCCGCCGTACTGGATACGGATAGCTTCTGCTGTATCTGTATCATAGATCTCAGCTACGCACTCACGGATACCCTTGCAGATTTCCTGAGCCTGCTCGCTTGTAGCTGTTTTACCTGTTCCGATAGCCCAGATTGGCTCATAAGCGATAACCATAGTTTTAGCCTGGTCTGCTGTTACATTCTGAAGGCCAACTTTAACCTGCTGACGGATCCAGTCCATTGTGATTCCCTGTTCTCTCTGCTCAAGAGATTCTCCACAGCACATGATCGGTGTAATGCCATGCTCAAATGCTTTGAGGACTTTCTTGTTAACGTCTTCGTTTGTTTCTCCGAAGTAATCTCTTCTCTCAGAATGTCCAAGGATAACATATTTAACACCAGCGTCTACCAGCATAGCCGGAGCGATCTCGCCTGTGTATGCACCTTTTTCTTCGAAGTACATGTTCTCTGCTGCTACTTCAATGTTTGTTCCTTTGCATGCTTCTACAACCGGAACAATATCGATAGCCGGAACACCGAATACTACGTCAACTTCTTCGTTAGCTACGAGTGGTTTCAGAGTTTCTACTAATTTAACTGCTTCGCTTGGAGTCATGTTCATTTTCCAGTTTCCAGCGATGATTTTCTTTCTTGCCATTTTTATTATCTCCTTTTTTATTTATAAGAAAGTTCGATGAAGTTGTACTCAAATTCACCGAACTTTGTAACTGCTCAGTACCATCACAATTACGAGTCAAAATGTATATTTTCATCCACAAGAAACTGCGGATATGATTTCAGACACAAGGCAGATGCGGCAAAGTCGTACAAAAGCTGGTACGTCGAGCCGCATCTAACACAGTGTCTGGATTATATACGCTGTTTCTTACTTATCGTTAGCTGCTGCTACGCCCGGTAACTCCTTACCTTCCAGGAATTCCAGAGATGCTCCGCCACCTGTAGAGATGTGAGTCATCTTGTCACCATAACCAAGGATATTAACAGCTGCTGCGGAATCACCACCACCGATGATAGTTGTAGCCTCTGTTTCAGCAAGAGCTTTTGCAACTGCTTCTGTACCATGAGCAAAGTTCGGCATTTCGAAGCAGCCCATCGGTCCGTTCCATACAACAGTCTTGGCATCTTTTACAGCATCGCAGAAAATCTTTTCTGTTTCTGGTCCGATGTCCATTCCTTCCCAGCCATCCGGGATGCATCCACGGTTTACAACCTGGATATTGCAATCGTTGGAGAAGGCATCTCCGATTCTGTTGTCAACAGGAAGAAGAAGTTTAACGCCTTTTTCTTCTGCTTTCTTGAGCATATCTAATGCATACTGAAGATAATCATCCTCGCAGAGGGAATTACCAATGTGTCCGCCAAGTGCTTTGGAGAATGTATAGGACATTCCACCACCGATGATCAGAGTATCAACCTTGTCAAGAAGGTTATTGATAACAGAAATCTTGCTGGAAACCTTAGCTCCGCCGAGGATAGCTACGAATGGTCTCTCCGGATTTTCTACTGCATTTCCAAGGAATGCGATTTCTTTTTCCATCAGATATCCAACTACAGCTGTATCTACATATTTGGTAACACCAACGTTGGAGCAGTGTGCTCTGTGAGCTGTACCAAATGCATCATTTACGAATACATCACAAAGGGAAGCAAGTTCTTTGCTGAACTCTTCACCGTTCTTTGTTTCTTCTGCACGGTAACGTGTATTCTCAAGAAGAATAACATCTCCGTCTTTCATATCAGCTACTGCTGCTCTTACAGTGTCATCAACAACAACCGGACTCGGAACGAATTTAACTTCCTGTCCAAGAAGCTCTGTGAGACGTTTTGCAACTGGTGCAAGAGATAATTCCGGTTTTGGTTCTCCCTTCGGTTTGCCAAGATGAGAGCAAAGAATGATCTTTCCGCCATCTGCGATCAGTTTCTTAATTGTAGGAAGAGCTGCTACCAGACGGTTCTCATCTGTAATCTTGCCGTCCTGAAGCGGTACGTTAAAGTCGCATCTTACCAGAACTCTCTGGCCTTTTACATTGATATCATCAACGGATTTTTTGTTTAATCCCATGCTAATGTTCCTCCGAATTCATAAAAAATGGGCCCGGTCCAAATCAGACCGGACCCTGACTGAGTCTATAACGTTATTGTTTGGTCACAATAACCTGCTCCATACTCTGACTTATTGGATCAATTATGCTCCAAGAAGTTTGCCAAAGTGTTTGATTGTACGAACCATCTGGCTTGTGTAGGAGTTTTCGTTGTCATACCATGAAACAACCTGTACTTCTGTTGTGCCGTTCTCAAGTGGCAGAACCATTGTCTGAGTAGCATCAAACAGAGAACCAAATCTCATACCAACGATATCGCTGGATACGATTTCGTCTTCGTTGTATCCGAAGGATTCGTTAGAAGCTGCTTTCATAGCTGCGTTGATCTGCTCTTTTGTAACATTTCCTTCAACAACTGCTGTAAGGATTGTAGTAGAACCTGTTGGGGTTGGAACACGCTGTGCGGAACCGATCAGTTTGCCGTTCAGTTCGGGAATGACGAGACCGATTGCCTTTGCAGCGCCGGTGGAGTTCGGAACGATGTTCTGCGCGCCGGCACGAGCACGGCGGAGGTCGCCCTTACGGTGCGGGCCGTCGAGGATCATCTGGTCACCGGTGTATGCATGAACGGTGGTCATGATACCGGACTGGATGGGAGCATAGTCATTGAGCGCCTTTGCCATAGGAGCCAGGCAGTTCGTGGTGCAGGAAGCGGCGGAAATGATCTGATCTTCCTTGGTCAGCGTGTCATTGTTGACGCTGAACACAATGGTCTTCAGGTCTTTGCCTGCGGGAGCGGAGATAACGACCTTCTTCGCGCCGGCGTTGATGTGCGCCATGGACTTCTCTTTCGAGCAGTAGAAACCGGTGCACTCGAGAACAACATCGACACCAAGCTCACCCCAAGGGCAGTTAGCGGCATCCTTCTCGGCATAGATACGGATGGTCTTACCGTCGACGACGATGGAATCCTCGGTCGCGGACACGGTATGTTTGCCTTCGCCGATGCGCCCGCAGTAGGAACCCTGCGCGGTATCATACTTGAGCAGGTGTGCGAGCATAGCGGGGTTGGTCAGGTCGTTGATAGCGACGATCTCATACCCTTCTGCGCCGAACATCTGACGGAACGCGAGACGACCGATACGGCCGAAGCCATTGATGGCAACTTTTACGGACATGTTTACAATCCTCCAAAAAAAGTTTTTTGTTTTACCAGTTCATTATTGTAGCACACGAACAAGCATTTCGCAAGAGTTTTAGAAGTTTTTTTACAAAAAAGAGAGCCGCAGAGAATCTCCGCGGCTCATGGATATGTTATTTCTGTACGCGATAGAATGCGTAACCGTCTGCCGTCTTGACCTGGACAAGCACGTTGTCCTCGTCGGATGCAAGCGTTCCGGCGGCCCCTCCGATGGACGTGAAGAGAAGTTTGCCGGTTGCGTCATAATAAGCGTAATCCGTGGTCGGGAACAACTCTCCCTCCGCCGGTTCGTTCACGGTTTTCAGGGTGTAATAATACGATGTGTTCGATCCCCAGCTCTTATCGTCGGCAATCTTCTTGAAAGTGCCGTCATAGAGATAGTAGGTCGTGACGGTCGATGCAGGCGTTTCTCCGGTTGCGGGGGTCGTGACCGCTTCCTTGAAAATAAGCGCGTTCCCCACGATGCCGACAAACTCGTAGTCCTTGCCCGAAAGATCCTCGAGCTGTTTGAGCTCATAGTTATAGATCGCACGCTCGGTCAGAATGTACTTTTCGGTGTGTTGCACTGCCGCGTCCAGATTGGCGAGGATCTTCCCGTTTGCAGAAAGCAGATACGTGGATTCGGTCACGGAGCCTTCACCCAGCAGATAACCGTTGCCGACGACCTCCGGCATCACGGTTTCACCGTTCATCATGAACAGTTCCTTCCCTTTCAGGTGGCTGTCGACACTCATCAGAACCATTGCTTCTTCGGTTTGGTTGAGTCTTTGGTTTTCAATCTTGTAAGCGGCTGCGAGGTTCTTCCCGGAATCTTTCCAGACGTTCTCGGCACCGAAAACACGCATATCGTTCATGGTTTTCGGATTTATCAACATGACAAGAACAACATCTACATTCAGATCCTGTGCTTTACCGTTCTTGGGATTAACGCGGACCGTGAACAGATTGTACTTGACCCCGTTCTGCAGGTAATCGTATTTTTCCGACTGGTCATCCACTTTCACCTTGCCCTGTGCAATCACTGCACCGTCAGCCGCCACATAGTAGGTGACGTGGTCAGCGCCGACAATGCTCTCTACATAACCATCGTATAGGTGGCAAGATGTACGTAATGCTTATCGTAGAAGTTTACCGTCCTGCCGCTTATCGCATAATAGTATTTCTCCGTCCATTCGTCACAGGACGGAATCTTCCCGTCAAATTCGGAGCGGGTATACCGTTCCTTCACCTCGCCTGTTTTCTTATCCAGACGAATGACGTTAATATAATCATAGACAAGACAATCATTGATAAACCGATAGTTCTTGACATCGGTGCACAGTGCCGTTCCCGTACGATCAATCACTGTATAACGGACGGTGTCGTTCGCTTCGTCTGCCTTGCTGAGAATCAACATTTCGTTGGAAAGCTGCAGGTCTTCGTTTTCCTTCTCGGTCCACGAGTAGACTTCGGCGCCGGTGTCGAAACGAATCACCTTTTTTACCGTCGTTTCCCCGTCCTGTTTGGAGAACATTGCAAGTATGCCGTTTGATTCGTTATCGTACGTGTAGCCGTCGAGCGCCGCCAGCTTCGTCACCTCAACACTGTCGTTTGTCTGACTCTTTTTCATTTCGGCCTTATTGAACACCGAGCACGCACTCAGGAGAAGTACCGCGCAAATCATCAGAGACAATACCAGTAGCCAACGCTTTTTCATCATAAAATCCTCCTTATGATTAACACAAGCAAATCTTTTAAATGCGGATAAAATATGATTTGCTTGTAAATGTATTGTAAATCAAATCGACACGAATGTCAATCATTCCATGCACTTTCGCACATCTGTGCCTTGAAGAAGCCCTAAATCCGCACACCTGTACCTGTATATGCACCCCTCCATAAAAAAATGATTTTTATTTCAAAAACCTCTTGCATTTCCAAAAACCTTTTGTTATAATAGTGGAGCGTTCCGCGAACGGCCCGTTAGTCAAGCGGCTAAGACGTCGCCCTCTCACGGCG
>OGQO01001409.1_pt1 | contig 22108 bp, 13 predicted proteins | sample 1553241 | NCBI WGS metagenome assembly OGQO01 (sample SAMEA2579933, study PRJEB22360) | human gut metagenome | biome: human gut; feature: human-associated habitat; material: faeces | place: Denmark | collected 2008/2010
CATTATCTAAAACAGCGGCTTCCAGCAATGGTTTGGGTATGCCGCGCATCGTCTGACGCATCAGGAACACACCCATACCATCAACAAACTGCGGCAGCATAACACCCCAGGGAGTATTCAGCAGGTCCAGCCTGCTCATCAGCAAATAATTCGGCATGATCAGTACCGTTATCGGAATAAAGAAGGTCAGCAGCATGCTGTTAAAAACTGTTTCTTTATATTTAAAGTCATAATAGATAAAGGCAAAAGCTGCCAAAACACTGGTCAGCACTTTGAATACTGTTACGAACGCAGCAATGAAAAATGTATTATAGATATAAGTAAACAGCGGAAAATTGCCTAATACGGTAAGATAGTTATTCAATGTCGGTGGCAGAGGCAATGGATTGAGTGTTGCCTGAAAAATCTGGTCCATATCTTTGAGCGATGTGGAAACCATAAAAACTATCGGCCACAGCTGAATAAATACTGCCACAAGCAAAGGCAGATGCCAGCAAAGATCTTGATGTGTTTTAGTTTTCATAATAAACTTTTTTCTCCAGATATTTATTTTTCAGATACAGGAACGCCATATAACAGAACATGGTGATAATAGCGAAAGCCGCTGATTTACCGGTTTGGAAGAAAATAAAACCATACTGATAGACGATATATACCAAATTGGAACTGCCCTGATCCGGTCCTCCCTGCGTCAGCATATTGACAGGTACCAGTACATACTGCAGACCGAAAACTACAGTGATCGTGAAAACATAAATTGCAGTAGAAGAAGTCATTGGTATGATAATACGTCTAAAGATCGTCCAGTTCGAAGCGTTCTCCAGCTTGGCTGCTTCGATCATTTCCCTTGGCACGGCAACCATCGCTGCCAGCATCACGATCAGGTTATAACCAAATACTTTCCAGCCAATGATAGTACAGATAGAAAAAATAACGAGCAGATTTTCCTTAAACCAGCGCGGCGATTCCATATCAAACCACGCAAGCACTATACTGAGCGGTCCGGCCAAAGGATTATAGATCCACAGGAACAGAATGCTTGCCACCGCCAGGGATAAAGTTGCCGGCAGAAACAAAACAGAGCGATAAAACATTTTTCCCCGCTGAAGAAGATGCCCGAGAATAAACGAATAAAGATACGGCAAGACAAAGTTGAACAGCAGCATAATAAGCACAAAAATTACCGTATTCCCAATGATTTTGTACACCTCTTTGCTGCCTAAAATATCAATGTAGTTGCTCAGTCCCACATATTTCATCGTCGGGCTGATCATATTCCAGCTGAAGAAGCTAAGATACAGATTCTGCAGCAACGGCCAGTAAAAGAAAATAACAAACAGCAGAGCCGCCGGCAGTAAGAACCAAAACGCAGGCCACTTGGCTTTATTCATAACAACTCTCCTTTGGTAAAAATCAGGATGCCGCAACAAGCAGCATCCTGATTGGTTCAATCGTTTGTATTACAGTAAGTTATTGATCTTTTCTGCAGTTTCGTGCAGCGCTTGGGCGGCAGTTTCTTTGCCGCTCAGTATAATATCGCGTGCGTCAATCAGGAGCTGTTCAGCCTGTAATCCGTTAGCGCCAGGGAAGCTGGCCCATTTTACCAGATTAGGCAAAGTAGACAAGGCAACCTGGATATTTTTGTTTTCTTCGATCATTTTTTTGAAACCGTTGGGGTCGTCTGCTACGCCTTTACGCGGAGGTAGATAACCTGTACCGGTGCTCCATTTAGCCAGCGCTTCAGGAGATTCGATATATTTAATGAATTCCCATGCTGCTTTTTGTTTATCGGCATCTTTTGAGAACAGCATCAGGAAGTTACCACCTGCCGGCACTTTCAATTCTTTGCCTTCAAACTGTGGGAAAGGAGCTGCCATAACTTTGAACTTGGCGCTTTTTTCAAAATTGGCACGTTTGCCAATAGTAGTGCAAACCATCCCCAGCTTACCGGACAGATAAGCCTGGAACCCTTCTTCATTAGTAGCATGCAGGCCATTGCCGTCTTTGACCATATCAGCCAACAACTGATAAGCTGCTGCTGCTTCGGGAGTATCGAAACCGGCTTTGACTTTGCCGCCTTCATTTTTCAGCATTGAACCGCCGTTAGATTCAATAATGGCCTGCTGAGTCCAGTTATCAGCATATTCCTGCATAAAAAAGCCCATATTACCGGTCTTTTCTTTGATCTGTTTTGCCGCACTCACTACCTCTTTCCAGGTTTTAGGCGGATTATTGGGGTCAAGTCCTGCTGCAGTAAAAATTTCAGGATTATAGAACAGGACAGGCACACTTATAGAATATGGAATACCGATTTGTTTGCCGTCATCAGTCTGAGCCAATGCCAGAACATTAGGCAGATAATTCTCTTTCAAGAAATTTTTGTCTTCAGGAGCCTGCTTTTCGATCATCGGCTGCAGGTCAGTGTATTTAAGATTTTCAGCGGCATAGTTCAAATAAGACCAGCCCATCTGCACAACGTCAGGATTTTTACCGGAAGCGATAGCTGCCTGCAGATTTTGTGTCAACCCTTTATACATATCAGGGTTATATTTTTCGACAACCTGGATATTGGGATGCTTGGCATTAAAATCGGCAACCAGTTCTTTAACCGTTGTACCGCCGAAGCTTTCGGAGGCTACATGCCAATATTCAATCTGCACTTTTTTGTCAACACCGCCTTTAGACTGATTATCACTGCTGCCGCAGCCGGTAAAGACCATCGCACTGGCAGCTGCCAAAAGCAGTGCCGCAAGTTTCTTCTTCATCATCATTTTTACCCTCCACTTTTTAGTTACGAGCTCTGTTATGTATGATAACGAATTTTGATTAAATCTAAACGTTGTTTTTGTTAAAGATTTGTAAAGTTTGTTGCAAAAATATGTTTAGGAAAAATAAAAAAACAGTAAAACTTTATCCAAGTTCCACCGTCCTTTAATTCTTTAAAACTTCAATATATTAAACCCCCGACTGTATAACAGTCGGGGAAATTATATCTTAACTAAAGCATTTCCATGTCAATCAGCCAAATCATCAGTCTAAATACTACTTAGCTCCCGGTCTATTCTTAAAGCAGGAGTACCTGCAATAATAGTAGCGTTTTCTTTTTATCAAAGCCGTGTAAACATGATGAGCTTTATTACAGACGAATTCTTTGCCGCAAACCGGGCAAATCATCACCAGAGAACCGACGATGCTTTTAGCTTTTGTTTCAATTGTGTTCATTGTTTCTTTTTCTTTCATAGCAGATCACCCCAAACTCAGAATATTTTTTGGTCTGAGCTTACTTCAATGGAATTTTCACTTTATCACTCCCTTACAAGGCTTTTGAGCTTTATATTCATCGGGGTACCAATTATTGAGCGCCGTTTTAACGACGTTGTTTTTGCTTATTGCTAAGGACACCCGTCAGTTACACTTTTTTAAAAGTAAACTATCTCTGTCAGATATTTTTTAAACTTCCTCTTATTGCAAAAATTTATAATTTGTAAATTTTAATTCACATTATTGAAAAAAGTTTGTCTTTTTAAATTTTTATTTTTCTTTATAGATATTTTTAGGTATAATAACATATTTGTTTTGAGTATGCAAGATATCTTTATTTACATAATTAATTTCAGATTTAATTTATTGTGATATTTTGCCATTCTTGTTAACTATAGGGAATGTTTGTGATTTATAGATACAAGTGAATAGAATTATTAAAAATACTGTATGTATCGTCATTGTTGCGCTTCTTTAACCTATGAAAATATTAAATTTGAACAACTACAGATAAATAAAAAACACCTGTATTCACAGGTGTTTTTTATTTATTAATTTTCAACTATTTATTCTTGGCCTGCGCAGAAGTAGGCAAACGGACAGTTTTTACAATATTTCGTTTTCACAGTAAATTCACTTTCTCTGCGTTTAGAAAAAATATCCCTGCATAACTCAGCAACTTCCTGCAATCTATCACTGCAATCCTGCAGCTGCCAGCAGGAATTATTTTGTAAAAAGTGCAACTCGGCCAATGTCACCGGACGCTGCCATAATTCTGCAGCTGCCTTTTGATACAGTGCCAACTGATAAATATAACCCGGTGCAGGTTCGCCTGCTTCCGGCGGCACGCCTGTCTTATAGTCAACGATCCTCAGCGTACCGTCACTGTTAAAAACAGTACAGTCAATATAACCGCTGAAAGCAGCAGCAATCCCATATTCCTGCAGCAGCGGTAGTTCAAAGCTAATTTCAGCCTTACGTTCAGCATTCTGCATCTTTTGATAAAGAGGTCCATTAATATACTGCATATATATATCATATGTCCGTGCAGCGCTTCCCTGTACCTTATTTATCTGCAGCGCTGATCTGAAAGCCTGTTCCGGTTCGTAACCGTTCGTCAGTAATTCCAAAGCCTTATGGATCACAGTCCCCTGCAGTGCCGCCGGCAGATAACCGTCTGAATCAGTTACCTTTACAGCTTCATACCCCGGCATCTGCAAAATATATTGATAATAATAACAGCGGGGGCAATCAAGATACGTCTGCAGCGCTGTTGCTGACAAGCTGCGCTGCCACTCCAACCCGTATTCCGGCAGCGGTTTGATCCGCTGCAGCAGTTCATCTGTTACAATAACCTTCTCCAACTCTGCTGCTGCGTTAACAGAAATTTCTTTTTTATCAGCTGCATATTCCTTTAACAGGAAATGATCATATTCCTGTAAAATATTGCGCAGGCTGCTGAACCATGTCTCACTTCTGCTTTTGCTGCTGCTGTCATAAGTCCCTGATAGGATCAGCCTGTCCTGCGCCCTTGTCATTGCAACATATAATTGCCTCTGTTTTTCAGCGCTATCCAACTGCTTTTCTATGTCTTTGATTGCCAGCATGACGCTTGTATCCTGCAATTCACCGCCGATATCAACTTTAATGCCTAAACCTGCGTCTGCATTAAATCTCAGCATATCCGTATCGCCTTTGCCCTTGGCATCAAGCGCGGGTACAAAAACTACAGGGAATTCCAAGCCTTTGGATTTATGGATCGTCATAATCGTCACGAAATCGCAGCCAGTCGTATCTGCAGCAGCAGCCTCTCTTGCTCCGGCCTGGCGCAGCAGCCGCAGCAGATATTCTGCCAGCGTCCCATGTTTTTCTATGGTATAGGCCTCAGCCAAAGCAATCATTTTTTTTATATTAGCAAGCTTTTCCAGACCAAATTCCTGCGCTGTCAGAAGCGGTTCCAGTTGCAAGACGTCAACAATAGTATGCAGCAATTCCGGCAATGGCATCGTCTCCGCATATTGCCGCAGCTGCCGAAGTTTCTCCGCAGCAGTCAATAGATGGCAACGCTTCTGATAATCGATCAACGGCCATTCATCCTTCTGCAGCAGCTGCCATAAGGTAACTGTCTGCTCCTTCTGCTTGTTCAGCTCCAGAAAAAGTGCTGTCAAGCTTTCATCATCAACAGCAAAATATGGCGACCTCAGCACACCAGCAAGCTCCAGACTGCGGCTGCTGTCTTCCAAAAATACCAGTAAATTGATCAAATCAATGATTTCCCGTCGTTCATAAAAACCTTTACCATCAACGATAGTATAAGGTATACCCGCCTGCTGCAGAGCAGAGGCAAAACTTTTAGCCGATGTTAATGCACCGAGTAGTATTACCATATCTTTGTAGGATATTTGTTCTTCGGTATGCAGCTGCAGTATCCGTTCTGCTATAACTGCTGCCTCCGCTTCCCTGCGGATGGCTTTGCTTTCTTTATCGTATGCGATTACCAGCATTTCCGGCAAAATATCAGTCGCACGATTGGCATTCAACGCTTCAAAATAAACGTCCTGCTGTCTGTCTTCACCTAATAATGCCGCAAAGGCCAAATTGCATAAATCAAGCACTTTATCAACTGTACGGAAGTTATCATCTAAAACGATATTACTGCCGCCAGCAGCTTCTATATCGCGCCTGACACGGGCAAATACACTTACGTCAGCGCCGCGGAAACGATAAATTGATTGCTTGGCATCACCTACTACGAACAGCTTATGTCCCAGCAGCCTGTCTTTATCACCGCCGCACAGCAAATAAACAAGTTCTCTTTGGCGTTCGTTAGTATCCTGAAATTCGTCGACCATAATATACTGATAGCGGCTGCTGTTTTTACTGCAAACCTGGCGGTTATTTTTTAAAAGCTCCAAGGCCCTGCTTTCCAAGTCGTCGAAGCCCAGCATATTATTAAGCTCCTGCTGTTCACGCAGATAAGCACTGCAATTCACCAGAGCCTGCTGCCAGCAGGGTATCAATTTCAGTGCAGCTGCGTCTGCCGCCAGCAAATGCAGCTGCTGCAGAATTTCTTTAGCCGCTTTGACCACTGCTTTATCACTGCTTGTTGCAGCTAGAGTACCCACATAGCTGTCTAAAAGCGTCATATTTTCAAGCTTGCTGCTGTCTGCTGCCGCCTTTAAAAGTTCCGGAAGGTGTTCGCGCAGCAATTCCAGCTTTTGCCTATGAGCTGAGGCTTTCACCTTCATTTTGTCTTCTGCCAGTTCCAATAGCAGCTCCTGCAGTTGTACCTGTAATACGTTTTTCTCGTTCATCTTTGCCTGATATGGCTGTAACAAATCACCAAAGTTCAAAATCGCATCCATTTTAGGTATGGCAAGCAATAGCTGTTTTACAACATCAGCTGCGGTATATTCATCAGCCAGACGTAAAATATCACTGTCACCGCGGCGCAGTCCCTGTTTTACAAACTGCTGCACAGTGCGCAGTAAAAATTCATCCATTTCTACTTCTTCAGCTACCTGAAAAGCAGGATCAAGACCTGCTTCCACGGGATTTTCTTTCAACAGACTGTTACAAAAACCATGTATAGTATTGATACGCGCCTGTTCCAGCAGTTCCTGCTGCTGCTGCCAGAAAGATGCATGCAAAGCATCCTCCTGCTCCAATTCCGCCAAACGTCTGCGAACCCTTTCTTTCATTTCACCCGCGGCTTTGCGCGTAAAGGTAATAGCCAGAATATCGGCAGCACTTACCTGTTTGCCGCCCTGCCTGAGGCTCTGTCGAAGAATGTTGACAAAACGTTCTACGAGAACACGTGTTTTACCACTGCCGGCGCCGGCAGAGACAGATACATTTCTATCCAGCGTCTCTATCGCTTCCTGCTGGGCTTTAGTAAAATCAAACATTTTCTTCACCGCCTTCTGCTGCCAGTTCGCCGTAGGCCCGGCAAATATCCTTCCCAGGACAATACTCAGGGCAGTTTTTACGCGGCGCCGGCGGGAAATTCCCCTGCTGCAAGGTATTGATATATCCTCTGACAGTCGTACGGCAAAAATCTGCAAAAGCCAGCCATTGATCTTCTGCATCACTGAACGGTTTATTATTTGTTGTAAAAGGCGTTTTTCCTAAAGTCTGCATGGCAAAACCGCCTTTACGTTTCGCTTCCTTTAGTGAATAGTAACCGCCGCCAAGCACTTTACTCTGAGGCTCTAAGGCTGCAAGCGCCATAAGATATACCGGAATCTGCAAATCCAGTCCTTCTGTCAGCTCACTGCCCGACGGAGTTTGACTGCGTTTATAATCCGTAACAAAAATACCATTACCGTCACTGTCGATACGGTCGATACGTCCGTTCAAATAAATTTTTCCGCCGTTGACCTCCAGCACCAACGGAGCACTGCCGTTACGCCCAAAATCCCATTCTATTTTTACCGGTACAAAAGGTTCCCATTTTTTCTGGTATACAAGCTCCCGCTGCAGCCAGCGGCGCAGCAGCAAATTCAGTTTCCGACGCTGCGAAGGCCAGAAATCTGTAACGGCAATCTTTTTCCCAGTAATATATTCATCACAAACTGACGTCATAATGTCATCAAGCTGACTTATAAGCTCAGTCGGCGGATATTTGGTAAGCTTTTCGTGCAAATGTCCCGCCATAAAGCGTGCTAAAACATCATGCAGCAGGCTGCCTTCAACAGCAGGCTCCACCGTTTCTGTAAGTTCTTCATATTGCTGCTGTTTCCAGACATAGCTTAGTAAAAACCTGTATGGGCATTGAGCATAGGTTTCTAAATGCGACGCACTGAAGAAACCGCCAACAGCTTCATTAATAGCCCGCTGCAGCTGTACGTCTTCAAAAACTCCCTTATAAACAGTATCGCCTTGCTCACGAATTCTTGCGATACTGCTGCGCAGTGTCCAGTCTGCTCCCAACCGCTCCAACAACCAATTATGGCAGGTATCTTTTTGGGTAATCCCCAGCAGCAGCTCCTGCTCAGACAAAGCCTCCTGCCAGCCTGTACGTCCAGCTCTGCTTCTGGTTATACACCCGGCTGCATATAATCGTTCCACATCTTCAATATATGCGGAAGCGCCAGCTGTATCGTCGCTGTACCAGCTCAAAGTCAGAGTTTCTGTTGCCATTGCTGCCACTGCGGCAAAAAAGAATTTATCCTCAGCATAAGCACACGCAGTATTATCTAATTCCACACCAACACCGCTCAATTCGGCCCGTTCTCTGTCATTGTAGATCCAGTTTTCATTTTTACTGCGCGGAAACTCACCTTCGCGCAGTCCCATAATGTAAACATGCTTGAACAGCAGCCCCTGCAGATTAGCAGCTTCTCCGAATAAAATACCTTCACTGTCGGCCGCTGTTAAAATGATTTGCCGTTCGGAACAGGCAGAAATCAGCAGCTGGCTGTATTCCTCCGCTTTTAAAGGCACACTTTCCAAACCGCCATTCTGATAATCTTCACTCAGTGTATCCAAAACTTCGGCTAATTGCCGTACTGTCTCTACTATATTTTTAACCTCAAGCAGATCTGCCCTGCCATTTTTATAATTTTCGCCAGCCTTAACAGGCAGCGCCAAAGCTTCTAATATTGTTTTAAATGTTTCTCCATAAGCAGCCGCCGTATCTCGCCGCTGCACCTTGTCCAGCAGCAACTCAAGTTCGCCTAAATCAGCTGACCACTGCTTATTTTCATTGGCATCAGCCTTATCACGAACTGCCTTACGCAGTTGCCGCAGATCATTATATAAATATTCCTGTTTCAATCTGTTGAGCTGCTCTCCGTCAAAGCTATAGACCAGCTTTACAACGCCGCATTTTAACAGACGCCAGTAAGCAGCGATAGCTTCACTGCCGCCGGCAGCTACGTTCAAAAGTAAACGTAAAAATTCACAGACAGGCTGAGCACTCAGAGAAGCGATCTTAGGTAAAGTAACAGGTATACCATATTCATCACAAACAGCTCTGATACCGCTGTAAGTCTTAAAATCACGTACAGCAACCAAAAAATCATTATAAGCGGCGCCATGCTGCAGCTTAGCTTTTATAGAACGCAGCACTGCCCGCAGTTCACCTTCACTATCTCCTGATTCAATAAAATTTATACTGTCAGCAACAGCCAGCGTCTGGTAGCTTCCAGCACCTAACTTAGCCGTTAAGTGCTGCAGATCAGGCTTTCGTACTGAACCTTCCATATGCAGATCATGCAGCTGAGCAAAACCGCTTAAATAACCGAAACTCCGCTCTACAGCAGCAAATATTTCCGGTCGTTTGGGCTCGTACATCAAACCGATACTGATCTGACAATGCCGTGACAAAGATTTTATAAGCAAACGCTGCAAAGCATCAAAATGATAAAATTCGCTGAAATATAACTGCTGCCAAGGCAGCTTGGCCTGCGGTCTTTCTAAAACCGCTATTGCTAACCGGTATAAACCCTCTACATCATACCAGTTTTTTTGTTTTAGCTTATTGCGATAAAGGTTATAAAGTGCCGCTACTTCACGGTCCTTCATCACATAGGCAGGATTGCGCTGTTCCCATTCCAGCAACGCCGTAGTAATTTCTTCCTGTGTCGACCCACTGCGTGAAAGTTGACCCAAAAGCCCGGTAACAGCTTTAACGAAACCTTCTTTATCTGCCAGTTTACTAAAATAGTCCAGGCCCTGCAATTTAGCCAGCTGGTGCAGCAAATCACCCACAAGCAGTTCCTGTGTCCTCCGGGAAATCATTTCTAATTTCACTTCCGGAGGCAAATCCAGCAGCTGCCTGTTTAATGCTACGATACGGTTGGGCAGATATTCAAAATTAACTGCCTGCGCCCTGCCTGACCGGCGGGCATGATTCACAAGCAATCTGCTTGGAAGCACCAGCAACGCTTCATCATAGCTATATTTGTTTTCTGCCTCTGCCGAAAAAAAATCCCTGGCCGTAGCACCTAACGGTACTGTATATAAATCGATCATTTTTCTTCTCCGCTCAATAAAATTATATATTTATTGTACCACAAAACAGCAGTTTCCAGTATTAAGCACAGACAAAAAGCAACAGCTGCCAGAGCCGTTGCTTTTAAACACCTAACTTATTTTCATTTACTGTTTTTCCAGACAGAGGGAGCGTAAATTTATAGTGAAATTTATGCATGCCTTGCCGTTCATAGAAACAATGCGCCTTTTCCCGCAGCATATTACTGCTTAGTTCAAACTGAATACAACCATTGTCCCGGGCCAGCTTCTCCGCATAAGCAAAAAACTGCTGCCCTAAGTTCCTGCCGCGATGGGATCGCTCCACATCAAATTCTAAAATCTCTGCTATTTTAGCGGCATGATGCAGCTGTCCTTCTACGCGCAAATGTAAAAATGCAACGGTTCTGCCCTCAATTTCACCAATCATGAGAAAATGTTCCGGCAGCTTCAATAAACTGCCGAAGATATTTTCAAATTCCAGCAGCGGCAAATCCTGCTCCTCTAATTCACAAATCAGAGCGTACACAGCTCTTACATCCTGTAATTCAGCCTTTCTTATCAGCACCCGCATCACTTCCATCATAAAATTCTTTTTGCAGCAACGCCGCAAAATCTTCAGCCGGCTGCGGTTTACCAAAATAATACCCCTGAATATAATCACAGCCAACACTTTTCAAAAATTCAAACTGCGCTGCAGTCTCTACTCCTTCGGCAGTCACTTCTATTTGCAGAGAATGAGCCAGATAAATGATATTTGAAATGATTTTTTCACTGCGGTCATCCCCAATATCGTCGACAAAGCTTTTGTCCAGCTTCAAAACGTCGATAGCTACATTTTTAAGCATCATCATTGAAGAATAACCGGTTCCAAAATCATCCATCAAGACTTTGATGCCAACTTTATGCAATGCTTCGATAACATTATTCATAATACTGATATTTTCAAAAAAGGCACTTTCCGTCAGCTCCAGCTTTATATAAGCAGCAGACAAACCGCTTACATTCAAAACACCGATATATTCGTCAACAATATGTGGATCATACAGGCACATCCGCGACATATTGACTGATATTGGCACAGGTAGAAGCCCCTGTTTAAGCCAACGCATCTGCTGGCGACAGACGAGTTCGAACATATAACGGTCAACCTTATTGATAAATCCATTACGTTCAAAAAGCGGTACAAATTGATAGGGAGGAACAATAATACCGTCACTTCTGCGCCAGCGTACTAAAGCTTCTGCACCGATAAGTTTCTGCTCTTTGGTACTGTACTTGGGCTGATAGTAAGCAATAAATTCGCCTTCAGCCAAAGCTTTTTCCATCTGACTTTCAATTTCTTTTTCGTGCAACAGCTTATCACGCACGGCTCAGTCATAAAAAGCCCAGGCTGTGTCACCTTTATTTTTTATTGTCTGCCGGGCAATATAAGCTCTGTCTGCCATACTGACGATATCGTCAGTTTCACCGTCAACCTCGTATATACCCATAGAAAGGGATAGTTTATAGACCTGTCCGCTTTTTGTAATATAGTTATTCAAATGCAGACATAAATCGTTGATACGCCAAAGCAGTTCTTCTCTCGTATCAAATCGCAGCAAAAAAATAAATGTATCGGCAACACCATGCGCTAATATTTCGCCTTCATTCAGGCTTGCTTTTACTTCCTGCCAAATATAACGCAAAAGGTCATTGCCTTCTCCATAGCCAAACATATCGTTGAAATATTTAAAACCGTCGATATCCATACTTACGATTGCTGTCTTTTTATCTGTTTCAGGTAACAACAGTTCTGCTTCTTTAAAAAACTTGGCAAAAGAATAACCACCAGTAACTTCATCAACATAAGCAATATCCATCAGTTCCTTTTGATTGCGGGTATGGATACGCATAATGTGCCAGATAAACAATAAAAAAATCGCAATCAACAAAATACCCAGTAAATAAGTTTTATTCAGCACCATATTGATTTTATCTTCGATAACACTGGCTGGAGTTACCGTCAGCAGCATCCAGTTATTAACACCTATCGGTGAACAGTACATATATTTCTGACTGCCGTTATAAAATTCAATATAACCGCCTTTTTTACTGTTGATCATCTGCCAGAGTTTTTCAGCACTGTCTTTATTATTTACCGGATCTGCCGTCAGCAGGGCCGCATAAACATTTTTAAAGTTTTTAAAGCTTTCTGAATGCTGCGAATCTACTACAACATCACCATTTTCCTGTACCACATAAGAATATCCAGCACCGCCAAAAAACGATACTTCAATAGTTTTTCTAAATGTATCCAGGCTGTAAGTAGCGAACAAAACTCCAATCCTCTTATCGCTTCCATCTTCAAAAATCGGTACAGCATAAACTGCGATCCTGCCGCCATCCGTATAATCATCCAGATTACGTGAAACAGCCGTGTGCCCGCGAATCGCCTTACTAAAATACTCTCGCTCTGAGATATTCAATTCAATACCATCTGTTGTATAAGCACGTCCATCCGTCAATGCTACGCCAATTCGTTTAAAACTGTTGCGCTCAGCGGCTTCCTCCAAATAAGCGGCGGCCGCCTGCGGATCATTTACAAAAATCCGACTGACATCGTGCGAAAGTTCAGCTAAAAGATTTTGTTTATTTTTGATTTCATTATGCAGCATCAAAGCTCCCTGATTAGAAAGTTCTTTCAGTGAGTTGATATTTTCTTCTTTGTAACTCTCTTCGATACTTCTGCTATAGGAAAAAACAGCCGTCAGCAAAATTATAATGGCAATCAGACCCAGCAAAAGCGTGCCATAAAGTTTTTTATATTTGCCCATCGCTGCCTTCCTCCGATTTCTGAATCATTTTTTGTCAGATTATTTTAATAGTTTGTCCGTTTTCCGGCTCTTCCAAATATATCTCGCCAATATGCAGCTTGCCGTTCACTATATCAAAAGCATCTGTTTTGATTGTCCCCATCTTGGTTTCAATGACAACATTTTTAAACTCCAGATGTTTATTTTGATTGGAAAACTCGCCGCTGATACTGTCAAAAGGAATAATATAGTACGATCCTTTTCCTGATTTAAAGCTGCCATAGGTCAACGCAGTTTTAGGATCTCCCTTGGATCGAATCTTAAAATCCAGTTCGACCTTGCATTTTATTTTACCGTTGCGTGCGGCAATGCTTCCCAACAATTCGTGTCCCAGCGCATCAATATTGTAATATTTTGTATCCAGATGATAATCTCCGAAAGCTTCAACTGTACCTCCAAAAACATTTCCTTTTACATTAGTAAATTTCAGCAGAGCATCTTCGTAATGCAAATCTCCTCTGACCTTAGAAAAATGCAGTCCGGGAATATTCAGTTCTTTAAAATCCAAATGACCATCTATAACAGGATTCGGAAGTTCTCCAGTAACTGAAGCGGTAATAGAAACCGTATCTTTGATATCCGCTATTCCCAACGAAGCAGGCAGAATATTATAAAGCTCCAAATGCAGGTCGTAATGAGGAATCTGCTGCGCTAAATTGATGTTTCCTTTTATTTCCACCCCATCGCCAACCATAGTGCCGCCAAATTTTCCAGTCACAAAATCAATCGTAAGCTTTTTCTGCGTATCAATATCAATTATTGCATTAACTTCATTCAGTACAAAATAACGGTTATGATAACCGGCAGTTAAGGTACAGTTATTAAAAACAACACGCATTTTCAGCCGCTTATTTTCTAAATCCAGATTCAATTCATGCCTGTCTCCAGGATGCCTTTCCTTTACTACGATCTTTTCCTGCGCTATATGTTCAAGTTCAGCTGCTGTTTCGTTTCCTGACAAAACAGCTTCCTTTTGTTCAGCCCGGTCAATAACTCTTTTGGCCTGTGCCTGCTCAAAAATATCCAACTGCATCTTTCTGTTGAATCTTACGGCAAACAAAGCGTTGTCCAATTCCAGTTCCTTAATAGTAGATGTACTGATACTTCTGGTAATAATATCCCATGTCCGCACCTTGAAACGTCCCTGCGGCACATGTACGATAGGCTGACCGTCAATATCAAGCCAGACAAGATTCTGAAACTCTACCCGCCCCCAAATGTCGGCATCAATACTGCCAAGCGTCACCGAGCCTTTGAGCACTTTTTGAGCAGACATAGTTTTATTAAAAATAAGCATAGCCTGATCACTGGCTATTTTACACAAAGTAAAATAAGTAACTGTCACAAGCGCCCACAGTCCCAAAGCGATATAAATATATTTCTTTTTTATCTGCATATTATCACTATCCTTTGAGCGGACTGTTTCAGCTACGCTTAAATACTCTGTGTTTTCGTCATAATCTTCAAAATTTCCTGATCAGTAGTAGCCATTCCCTCTTTAGCCAGCTGCCCCACATTTTTTATAGTGTTCTCAACACCTTTGCTGACGATACCATCGCCTCCGTAAAATTGCTGCCCTTCTTTATACATATTATAACCTAATATACCTGCATCGATAGCCGTAGCTATTTTAGCAGCGCACGAAGCTTTAGCGCCGTCGCAGATAATACCGGAAGTTATTGCCAGAGAATTGACGATCGTGTGAGAAACTTCATCAACACCGCCTCCATACAGATACGCAATACCGGCACCACTGGCACAGCCGGCACTGACTGCACCGCAGTAAGCCGACAGCCTGCCGATACCTGACTTCAAATGGATCGTGATCAGATTAGATACCAGCAAGGCCCTATAACGTTTCTCGTCAGAAACACCCAACTCCTTAGCATACTCTATAACTGGTATGGAGGCAGTAATCCCCTGATTACCGCTGCCGGAATTGATCACGACTGGCATCTCGCAGCCGTTCATTCTGGCGTCAGAACCGGCAGCTGCTTTGGCTTTAGCTCTTATTTTTACGTCATCCGTTCCATAAGTCTTTAAAAGGACCTTACCGATATTAGCTCCATAATCGCCAGCCAAGCCTTCCTCTGAAATATTAACATTACATTCGATCTGAAGATCAAGAATATCCTTAACATCTTCTATTCTTGCAGTATCAGCAAATTCAATAATCTCCTGTACATTCATAAATCCACGATCTGTAAAGCCCAAACTGTCTTCGACTGCAATATCTTTCTGCAGCACATATTTATCATCTTCTCTTATTTCCACTATATTTGTATGAAACTCACAGATGCGTACATAAGCAGAATGGCCATTACCATAAACAGTGATCATTATATCAAAGATTTTTTTACTATCAGAAAAATTAACTGTTATTGGTGTGCTTTCTAAAAATTTATGAATTACGGCAACTGCTTCTGTACTCACTTCCGAAATAACTTTAAGCTCCTTCGCGGCATCTCCTGCCACAATACCTGCTGCCGCTGCCACTTCAATACCGCGCAGTCCCCCTGTATTAGGTACAATAACACTTTTTACATTCTTGATGATATTACCGCTGACCTCAATTTCTACACGTTCAGGCAAACAGCCTAAATGCTCTCTGGCAATAGCTCCGGCATAAGCAATAGCAATAGGCTCAGTACACCCCATCGCCGGAATCAATTCCTCTTTCAGCACATTGATATAATCCTGGTATTTTTGCCTTGTTATCATCTGCTTACCCCTCTGTATTTATGATTTATTCTTAATTATTCTATACATCTGACCTGTGACTCTTTATAAAATCATAATAAAAGTCCCCAAAAGTAATAAGGACAGAACCGATAATTGTTTTTACAGTAAATTGTTCATGTAAAAATACCGCTGCCATCACCAAAGTGATGACTATACTGAATTTATCCACCGGAACTACTTTTGAAGCAGCGCCAAGCTACAGCGCTTTAAAATAACATAACTCTAAAAGCAATGTGAAACGATGGTTCTAATCCATTAGTTCAGTCTTCGACCAATCTTTCAATTTCTTTCTCAAGCAATAAAAATGCTTTGGAAACTACATAACCATCAGCAATCGCATGATTCATTCTCACCGTCACAGGCATCAGCAATCTGCCATTTTCACTGTGATATTTTCCCCAGTTTATAATCGGAGGGAAATGCAGATGTCCGTCAGGCAGTTCTACATGTAGTGCTTCATATGACAACCAGGGAATATAGGAAGCATCAAAATAGTTTAATTTACTGCCGTCCAGACCATAACTGCGGGTCTGTTTAGCCTTTTCCATATCAGCGCAGCATCTGTCATAAAAAGCCTGGTAATCTTCGCTGAACTCTGTATAAACTACTGTAAAAGTCTCCGTATCCTCGTGGAAAACATAATGCGCAGTGTTGATTTTATCAAATACGACTAACTTATCTTCCTGATACAAATACCGCATTTTGTAGTCATCTCTGGTATTCAGCGCCTTGGTCAGGACATACAGAAAATTGATATAAAATTTAGTTCCAGTTTGTTTTGAATATGCAACAAGTTCACTAACATCGATCTTGGATGTAATCATAACCGAACATTTACAGTCCATCGTAAAATGCCTGTAAATATCCTTACGATAATACTTTTCCATATCTAAAACTTTATAATCCATAATTACCACCTTTTACACAACACAAATCAACTTTGGCCGTTTAACAAGTTTGCATAAATTAAGTATTCAAATAATTCCAAAGAATCTTTTTTCCAATTTATTGTTGACATCGCAATTGCCAAAACGCCACAGCGCTTGCAGCAGCTACATTAAGTGAGTCCACATTGTACTCCATAGGGATCTTCACAACATAATCGCACGCATCAATCGCAGCCTGAGATAAGCCGTAGCCCTCTGTACCAAAAACCAAAGCCAGCCTGCCCTCTGCCATCAGCGCCTGATCATCTATACTGACAGCATGCTCACACAAAGCCATTGCAGCTGTTTTAAAGCCCCATTCTCCCAGCTCTTTGACATTGTTTTCTATATAAGTCCAAGGTATCTGAAATACCGTTCCCATACTGACACGTACTGCTTTTCTGCATAAAGGATCACAGCAGGAGCGCATCACAAGTACCGCATCAACACCTAACGCCGCTGCCGATCGGAATATTCCTCCTATGTTGGCTGCATCCGTGATATTATCCAATACCGCCACCCGCCTGGCTTGAAAACATATCTGCTGTACTGAAGGCAGCCTGGGCCTACGCATAGCACACAGGATACCGCGGGTCAGCTTATATCCTGTCAGTCCAGCCAGCACATCCCTGTCCCCGGTATAGACTGTAACATCCTCATACCGAGCAAGAATATTTTGGGCCTGTCCCGTGATATGTCTGCGCTCCATCAACAAGGAAATCGGCTCACAGCCAGCAGCAAGCGCCAACTCTATGACTTTGCCGCTTTCAGCGATAAAGATGCCCTTTTCCGGTTCCAGCTTATGGCGCAGCTGCTTTTCAGTCAATTTTGTGAATACTTCCAGTTCAGGAGCAGAAATGTCATTTATTTCTATAATATTTGCCATTATGCCACTCTTTCTTAGAAAAGCATCTCTCCCGGGTTATAGCCGCTTGGCAGCTCTTCTTCAACTAAAAAATGAAATTCTTCATCACGCAGGACCGGCAAAAATACGGCATAGGGGATCTCTAAAAATTCAGACGTATAACTGCTGGCCCCGAACCATTTACCCTCTTTGGTACCTAAATTCAAATCTCTGGCAAACTTGGTATCATTAGAGCAATCATGTACAACCAAATTCCATTTCTCTTTTGCTGCGGCTACCATAAATCTGAGTGTCAGTTCGCGGCTCCAGATTGGTGATATATATCCATGGCGGGCAATATACATTTTTTCACCCCAATAATTCTCAATATTATTGGGATTCAAATGCAGCTCCGCACAATTAATAAAATCTAATCCCGTGTCCAAAACAGCCTGTTTTTTCAAAAAGAATTTTTCAAAAAACTCATTGGTCATAGGCGTTTCAATGCCGACTTTTTTGATATACTTTTTTGCTATGCCAATATTTTCAATGACCTTATCAGCACAACCGGAAGCTCCTAAATTAAATCTAAGCTCATTCAGGCCAGCCTCCCCCAATGCTTTAAGCGTTGTTTCCGTAGCCAGAGTGCCGTTAGTATATAGATGCTGATAAATACCAGCCTTGTTAAATTTTTGAATAATATTATAATATTTCTCGATTTCCATAAAAGGTTCTAAATATACATAGGCAACCCCTGTAGGTTTTTTATGGATTTCCAACAACAGATCAATGTCATTTTCATAAAACTTGGTCCCGCCAATGACCCAAATCCCCTCTCCTACCGGTTCAATAGCATCCAGCTCGCCATAATTATAGCAAAACCTGCACTGCAGATTGCATTTATTGGTTTTTCTGATAGCTGTCAGCCCGCTGCCCAACAGACATGAACGGCACCCATCAGGAAATTTTTCATCTGGTCCCACAAAAAATGTTCTGTCCTTTAATGTTTTCAAACCGGGAATTTGTTCCATAAGCTCTTCTTTTCTTTTTATAACAACTGCCTCAATCTGTGCGAATGTGGCATAAACAATTTCCTGCTGTTTAACCAGAAGCTGTTCCCCTGCAGGCAATTGTGCAAAAAATTCAAACCATGACAAAGCATCCTTCTTAGAAATCTTCATATCTGTTACTGCTCCTTGTCTACAATACAATCTACTTAATCAATCCATTGCTCTCCGCTCTGCGTAAATTGCAGTGCCTGGCAACCGGGCTCCATAATTTTATTTTTTTACTATTGTCATCAATACAACAGTCTCTACATGATGCGTCATCGGGAACATATCTACCGGCTGGGCAACTTCAGCCTGATAACCGTTCTGTTCCAGATAAGCCAAATCGCGGGCAAGCGAAGCCGGATTACAGGAAACATAAACTATACGCTGTGGCATGACCTGCGCAATAGCAGCCAGCACTTTTTCTTCGCAGCCAGCACGAGGCGGATCAAGCAGCACAACTTCGGGACGCACACCCTGTTCTACCAGTTCCTGCATTTTAACAGCAGCATCCCCTAAAATAAATTCAGCATTATCACAGCGATTATCTTCAGCATTACGTTTTGCATCTTCAATAGCAGAAGCTATAATCTCAATTCCATAAACTTTTTGGGCATGTTTTGCCAAATACAGAGAAATTGTACCGGTTCCGCAGTAACAGTCAACAACGGTTTCACCACCGCTCAAAGCCGCAAATTCAATCGCTTTGTTATAAAGCTTTTCAGCCTGGGCACTGTTTACCTGAAAAAACGACTGCGCAGAAATATTGAATTTTAAAGTTCCCAAACGGTCTTTGATCGTCGTTTTACCATATAATAAGCGTGTTTTATTACCCATCACGATATTGGTCTGTTTTTTGTTGATATTCTGCACTACACTTTTCAAGCCCGGAACAGCATCACGCAGCATTTTGACCAGCTCTTTGCCATGTGGAATATCGTAACCGGCAGTAATGATAACTGCCATAACCTCACCAGTGTTAACACCAACCCTGCCCATAACATGGCGGACTACGCCCTTACCTGTTTTTTCATCATAAGCAGAGATTTCATACTGCCGCATCCATTGACGGACAACAGCAATAATGTCATTGTTACGCTGCTTCTGGATCAGACAGTTTTCAACGCCGACTACTTTATGTGTAGCCGCAGCATAACATCCGATTTCCAAAATTCCATTTTCAAATGCAACCGGGAACTGCATTTTGTTACGATAATGCCATGGATCTTCTTCACCGATGATCGGCAGAACTTTGACTTCCTGTAAATGCCCGATCCGAAAAAGCGCATCGCGAACCTGCTGTTCTTTAGCCTTTAATTGCCCCGTATAGTTTAAATGCTGCAGCTGACAACCGCCGCAGGCTTCATAAACAGGACATAATGGTTCTACCCGCTCAGGTGATGCTTCCAGAATGGCCGTTACTTTCCCTGACGCATAATTTTTCTTCACCTGTTCCAGCTCTACTTCTACTGTCTCATCTGCTAAGGCGCCATGTGCAAAGACCGTAAATCCATCAGTCTTACCCACACCTTCACCGCTGCTTCCTAATCCTGTTACTTTTAAAGTTATTTTATCACGCACTAAAAATTTATTATCAACGCTCATAAAATTCTCCTAAATTAAATTTTCAACAACTAAATTATACCACAAATCTATACAGTTTCTTCATTTTACAGTTTAAATAAAATGGCAGAAAAGCGAACTTTTTCACCTTCTGCCAAAATAATCAGCTATTATTTAGTTGCATCTACCCAACTACCTCCAGTTACCTTTTCCAGCATTTCAGCACTGATCGGCAAAGCTGAATGAGGTGTCCCTGCAGCAATAAAAGTAATGTCATACTCTTTCAAACTATTATCCAGATAAACTGAAACCTGCTGACGCAAGGCAAACGGACATACTCCTCCGGGCGCAAAACCTGTGATTTGCATTACAGTTTCCGCATCTGCCATTTTGATTTTTTTCGCTTCGATGGCACGGCCCCATTTTTTTGTGTCTATTTTCTTATCGCCGCAGGCAACAATCAAAATCGGCTTGCCATCAGCTAAAAAACACAAGGTTTTGGCTATCTGTCCCGGCGTTGTGCCCAAAGCCTGAGCCGCCAATTCCGCAGTATGTGTTGATCCCGGCAATATTTTTATTTCCAGTTCCGGATAAGCCTGCAGGCTTTCCTGTACTCTTTTCAAACTTGTTTCATATTCTTCTGCATGCTCTTCCATTTCCATCATCCATCCCTCACATTTCTTTTGCAATTCTGCCACAACTAACAGCTTTATTTTTATACTTTCTGTGCTATAATATATCCATACATGAAGTCATACAGGCATCTGTTGTAATTTTAACACAGACAAGTCTCTCTGACAAATCAAAGTACCTGTTAAAGGAGGTTTATCCATGGATATCATTACTAAAGATACCGGCATCATCGATGCTGTTCAACAACATCCTGAAATTTTGGAAGTGTTTGCTAAATATGGTCTGGGCTGTGTTGGCTGCATGGCAGCTCATTACGAAACCATCGGCCAGGGAGCAGGCGCTCACGGCATTGATGTTGAAGCGCTTATTGCCGACATCAACAAGGCTGTTGCTGCTGCAAAATGATCTTCTTAATAAAAAACAGTCTGACGTTTAAACGTCAGACTGTTTTTTATTACCACTTGTACAATGATCTCAATAAAGCTATCTCAACTTTATATCCAGGCAATTCATTCGGTGTTTCTAAATAAAAGGGCAAGTCTTTCAGCTGAGGATGATTAGTGACAGCGCTGAGCGCTTCCAATCCAATGTTCCCCTGACCTATTTTTGCATGCCGGTCCTTATGGCTGCCCAAAATATTCAGGCTGTCATTGATATGAACAGCTAAAAGACGTTTCAAACCAATAATTTTATCAAATTCCTCCAAAACACTTTCCAAATCATTAACTATATCATAGCCGCCGTCAAAAACATGACAGGTATCCAGACATACCCCCAATTTTCCCTGCAGCTCCACTCTGTCGATAATCGAACGCAGTTCCGTAAAGTTTCGCCCAACTTCACTGCCTTTACCAGCCATAGTCTCCAGCAGCACCATTGTCTGCTGCTGAGGACGCAGGATTTCATTCAGCAATTCTGCTATCATGATTATTCCCTGCTCTGCTCCCTGTTTTACATGACTGCCAGGATGGAAATTATATCTTGTACCAGGCAGCAGCTCCAGCAACTGCAAATCCTCAGTCATTACCATACGTGCAAAATCCCTTATTTTAGAATCTGCCGAACAGGCATTGAGTGTATAAGGCGCATGTGCCAGGAGCGGCGCAAAAGAATTCTCCCGCATCAGCGCCAGTAAAGCCCTGATATCCTCTGTATCGATCGCTTTGGCTCTGCCTCCGCGTGGATTACGTGTAAAAAACTGAAAGGTGTTGGCACCAAGAGCCAGTGCCTCCTCTCCCATATGCAAATAGCCTTTTG
>OGQO01001417.1_pt1 | contig 22005 bp, 19 predicted proteins | sample 1553241 | NCBI WGS metagenome assembly OGQO01 (sample SAMEA2579933, study PRJEB22360) | human gut metagenome | biome: human gut; feature: human-associated habitat; material: faeces | place: Denmark | collected 2008/2010
GGCTGATTTAAGCCCTGGTATCGGCTCTGAACAAAGTGGCTCTCGTCCTGTACTCATTCTTCAAAACAATGTGGGAAATTGTTTCAGTCCTACGATTATTATTGCAGCAATTACCAGTGTAAGCAAAAAAAGCAGAAAGTTCCCCACGCATTACCACTTAAATGACAGATGCGGTTTGGTGAAACCATCTGTTGTTATGCTGGAACAGATCAGAACAATCGACAAGTCGAGGTTAAAAAACTATATTGGTCATCTAAACAAGGATGACATGGAAAACATAAACAAGACGCTCTTGTGCAGTCTGGGGATTACATAAAAGTGCCGAAAGGCCGTATCATTTTCAGGCTGTGCAAGTAGAGTTATAATTTCGTTAGGAATTGCGGAGGTGATTCTGAATGGAGAATATCCAGAATAAAAGCGCATTGATTCCTTCAGATGAAATCCGGTCAGAAGAACTTCTGGCGGAACAAAAATTTGAAGCGTTTATCACTTCGCTGGCACATATCATCGAGAAATATGGTATGAGAGTGCTGGGCGAGGTTGACGGAGCTGCGTGAGAATCGCAGCTTTACATAGGATATTTTCCAAAAGTAAATTTTGGAGGTATGAATTATGAACCGATATGGAAAACGCTGTGTTTTGTATCCGAGGGTCAGCACAGAGATGCAAGTGGACGGATACAGCCTGGAAGGTCAAAAAAATATGCTGACACGATTTGCGGATCGTGAGGAAATGATCGTTGTTGATACTTATGAAGATGCCGGTAAATCCGGTAAATCCATTGAGGGACGGCCTGCCTTTCAAAAAATGCTCAGAGATATTGAGGATGGCTTGGACATTGACTATATTTTAGTGTATAAGCTGTCACGGTTTGGCCGTAATGCAGCAGATATACTTAACTCTTTGGAGTTGGTTCAATCTTATGGTGTAAATCTGATTTGCATAGAAGAAGGGATTGATTCCTCTCAGACAAGCGGAAAACTTTTGATTTCTGTACTATCTGCTGTGGCTGAGATTGAGCGTGAGAATATTATCGAGCAGACGATGAACGGGCGGCGCGAAAAGGCACGGCAAGGTGGATGGAATGGTGGCTTTGCTCCCTACGGATATACACTGGAAGATAACAAGCTGATGATTGAAGAAACAGAGGCTGTGGCAATACGGAAGATTTTTGAATTATATACTTCATCGGAAATCGGTTTGGGTGGTATTGCGAATCAGTTGAACTTACAAGGTATACGGAAAATTCCGAGGCAGAATGGCACATTAGAGGATTGGACAGGACATTTTATTAAACTGATATTGGATAACCCGGTTTATTGCGGTAAAATTGCCTATGGACGGAGAACGAAGGAAAAAGTCAAAGGCACAAAAAACGATTACCAGATGAAAAGAAATGACGATTACATTCTGACAGAGGGACAGCATAAAGGAATCGTTAGTGAGGAGGTATGGGAAAAGGCTCATGCCAAGCGTCTTAGAACCGGAGTAAAGCAACCGTCAAAAATTGGGCGGGATCGAGTTCATTTGTTATCAGGTCTGCTGAAATGCCCGGTTTGTGGAAGTCCCATGTATACGAATAAACACGCATGGACAAATAAAGATGGCACTTACAAAGAAATTTACTATTATGTATGTAGTCGGAATAGGATGGTCCGGGGTAAGCATTGTGAATATAAGGCAATGCTGAAAAAGACCGATATTGAACCGATGGTCATTGAGGCAATTCGTGAGATCGTAAGGAATGAGGAATATGCCCAGGCCATTAAAAAACGGATTGGCGTTCAGATTGACACGAAAGCAGTGGATAAAGAACTGGAGGGCTATCAGGCAAAGCTGAAGGAAGTTGATCTGAATAAAACAAGATTGGAACGGGAAATTGACAGTCTCCCTGCTGATGCAAAATACCGGGAACGAAAGCTCCATGATATGACCTTGCGGTTAGATTCCCTATATGATGTCATTGTTGAGCTGGAGGAAAAAATCGAAGATGCCAGACTTCGGCGAGATGCAATTAAGCAGCAGGCAATTACTCTTGAGAATATTTACAAAATCATGGTGAATTTCGACTGCGTTTATAATATAATAAATGACGAAGAAAAGAGAAATGTGGTCACAGCCTTGATTAAGGAAATTGAAATTTACAGGAATGACGAGTCTGAATATCCGCTAAAGCGGATTGGTCTGAATTTTCCGGTGTTCAAGGATGGCGGGGAAGTTACGGAGCTTTTGTGGGACAAAGGGAATACCGTTGAAACGGTTATGTCATTGGTCCAACAAAAGCCGGATGATATCGTCAAGGTCGGCATCGACGCAGACGAGCTCGCCGTCACCAAGGCCGAAAGCAAGGCGACCTATGGCGAGATTCAGGCGCGAGTGAAGGAACAGACCGGCCTGAACGTCACGCCGCTGTACATCGCGCAGGTGAAAAGAAAGCATGGGATTATCGAGCGCGAATGCTACAACAAAGCGAAGTCCGAGAGCGCAAAGATGCTGATCTGCCCGCCGGATAAGGAAAAGGCGATTGAAGATGCACTGAGGTTCTTTGGGATGATTGCGTAACAGGTCATGACCTCGGCGCATATCAAAATGATCATATTTCAAACACCCATCACGGAAAGACGCGAGCAGTTCATGCTGTTTCACGTTTTTCATTTCTGCCTTTACCCGCCATCTCTATGCATCGCTTTATTCACATAAAAGCAAGAGTAATTCTTCTTTTCGTATGTCTGTCGATTGCAAAGATGCAACATATATCGTATAATGATGGTGATACCGCTCGACAGCAGGAAGGTGAACCTTGATGGCAACAAGTTACAATAAGCTTTGGAAACTGCTCATCGACAAAGGGATGCGCAAGAAGGACCTGCTGCTCGCCGCAGGCATCAGCTCAGGCGTCATCATCATGATGGGCAAAGGTGAAGCCGTCACCACGACAGTGCTTGCCAAGATTTGCAAAGCTCTCGACTGCAATATTGGGGATATCATGGAATTTGTCGATGACGAGGATTAACGCATAACAGAGATTCAGGAGGCCAAACCGATGGACGCTCGTATGCTCAACACGATTGCAAACTTTATCTGGGGTATCGCCGATGATTGCTTGCGCGATGTTTATGTGCGCGGTAAGTACCGCGATGTGATTCTGCCCACGACGGTCATCCGTCGCCTTGATGCTGTGCTCGAGGATACCAAACCGCAGGTGCTGGCGATGAAGAAGAGGCTCGATACGGCAGGCATCACTAACCAATGGGGCGCGCTATGCAATACAGCTGGGCAGGCTTTCTGCAACGCTTCGCCCTTCTGCCTGCGCGACCTGACCAGCCGCCCAACCCCGCAAAAGCTCAGGGCGGATTTTGAAGCATATCTCGACGGCTTTTCGCCTAACGTGCAGGAGATTCTGGAAAAGTTCAAGTTCCGCAATCAGATCGACACGATGATCGAAGCCGACATTCTCGGCGCGGTCATCCAGAAGTTTATCAGCAAGGACATTAACCTCAGCCCGAAGCCGTGCGGCAATCTCCCCGGTCTGGACAACCATGCTATGGGCACCATCTTCGAGGAGCTTGTGCGCCGCTTCAACGAGGCCAACAATGAGGAAGCCGGTGAGCACTGGACGCCCCGCGACGTTGTGGAGCTGATGGCTGACCTTGTGTCTGCGCCCATCGCGGATCAGATCAAGGACGCCACCTATTCCTGTTATGAAATCAAGGTGGCGTGTTGAATACAAGCAATATGCGGATAGAAAATTGGTGGCAGAATTGGTAGCAGTTTCGGAAATTGGTAGCAGATGTACGCTGCGCTGCGCCTTTTTTTGTTTTTTGAGGGAACAAAGAAAAGCTCCCGCTTTTGCACGGGAGCCGAAGTGTCAGGCCTGAATTTCCATACCGTTCTTGAACCGAACCATCACCCTGGCCTTGCTGTAGACCGTCATCCGTTCGACAAGGATATGGTAGGTCATCGGGTCGAAGGTTGTGGGAAGCGCCTCCTGCTTCATGAGCGTTCTCAGAAAATCATCAATGGCAGCCAGCCGGGTCTGCTTGTCGGAGATGGTCTCCTTCAGCTCTTCGCAGCGTGCCTTGAGGCTTTCGTAGCGGTCGCAGAGGGCATCGTGCCTTGCACGGTAGGCAGACTGGTCAAGCGCGACCATAGCGTTCTCGCGGATGCTTCGGGCGACCTGTTCTGCGGCGATACTCATCTCTGCTTCGACCTGCGCCAGCTCTGCTTCCAGCGCATCCGTGTCGAACACCGTGCTGCGAATGGCGTCAAAGCTGTCTCTGATCTCGTTGCGCTTCCCGACCAGCTTGTTCAGCGCGGAGAGGAACAGCTGCTTCAGCGTTTCCTCATCGAAATGAGGTGTGCCGCAGGGCTGATCGCCATCGTATTTCCTGTTGCATCGCCAGACTACCCGGCGATACTTGTCATTGGAATGCCACACCTTGGAGCCGTACATGCCGCCGCATTCCCCGCAGTAAATGGTGCTGGAGAAAACCCGGACGCCGCTGTGCCGGTTGGGGCCGGGCTTCCGCATCGAAATCTCCCGCTGCACCATATCGAATACATCCTCCGGGATGATGGCTTCATGGTCGCCGGTCACATAATACTGCGGCACCTGCCCCTGATTCTTCACCTGCTTTTTCGTGAGGAAGTCCTCGGTAAAGCACTTCTGCAGGAGCGCGTCACCCTTGTACTTCTCATTCTGGAGAATGCTCTGCACCGTCTTGGGGTTCCACCTGTCCTTGCCGCCGGGAGACCGGATGCTGTCAGCCGTCAGCCCTGCCGCAATGGTGTGGGGCGTGGCCCCCTGCAGAAACTCAGTGTAGATGCGCTTAACGATCTCTGCCTGCTCCGGATTCACCACCAGCTCACTGTTCTCCCCGCGATCGTAGCCCAGGAAGCGGCTGAAGGGAACCGAAACCTTGCCGTCTGCCATGCGCTTACGCTGACCCCAGGTGCAGTTTTCACTGATGGAGCGGCTTTCCTCCTGTGCCAGCGAGGACATGATGGTAATGAGCAGTTCGCCCTTGCTGTCGAAGGTCCAGATGTTTTCCTTTTCAAATCGGACCTCGATGCCCAGCTCCTTCAGCCTGCGGACAACGTTGAGCGTATCCACTGTGTTTCGGGCAAAGCGTGACAGGCTTTTGGTGAGAATGATATCGATCTTCCCAGCTTCGCAATCTGCCAACATCCGAATAAACTCCGGGCGGCTGTCCATCTTTGTGCCGGAGATACCTTCATCAGCATAGACGCCCGCGTATTCCCAGCCCGGCGTATTCTGGATCAACTCACTGTACTAGCTGACCTGCACGGACAGCGAATGCATCAGCCGTTCCGTATCCATCGAAACACGCGCATAGGCCGCAACGCGCTTTCGCTGTAGAAGGTCCGGCTTTTTTGCGTCGATCCGCATTATGGATTTGGCTATTGTATCAAGCCTCCTTTCGACCGTATTACTCACTCTGAATGCCCGAAAAGTCAAGCAATATCAAGGATTTTCGAGAGATAAAGCACTGATTGGAGGGTCGTATTTTTCGATCAGAACAGCCCTTGCCTGGACAAATTCCTCGGTAGTCAGCAGGCCCTTTTCGCGGAGCTGCTCAAGCACGGACAGGCAGAGCCGGTAGCCCTGTTCCCGCTGAAACATGCTCATATCCATCAATGATTCCCCTTTCCCGTGCGAAAGGCGGCATAGCATCCACGGCTGCAGAAGCTGCGCTGCGTGACGCCATATACCTCGAATGTCTTGCCGCACTCCCTGCAGATGAAGGTATGCGTGGTTTTCTGCGTCAGCTGGTTTCGGTGCTCTGCCCACCATTTCATCCTGCAGGCATCTGAACAGAAGCGCTTGTGCTTGCGCCCGGGCACCTGTTGAATAGGGGTTCCGCATTGGTCGCAGCCGCCCTTGGCAGCGTGCCTGCCGACACTGGACCGGGTACCGCCCAGTTCATGCTGGATACAGTAGCTCTTGACCTTGCTGGCCGATATGCCAAGCAGTGTGGCAATAGCCCCATAGCTTTTGCCTTCACCTCGCAGCCGGGTGATCCGTTCCTTTTCCTGTGCTGTCATTCGGCACCTCCTTCCGGGGCATCGTCCGGCGATCCCGCAATACGGAGAAACATGCAGGCTTTTGAGGGGGTCCCAAAAAAAGGCGGTCAGCCAAAGACAACCGCCAATGTGAAAGAGTTATTCTGCTTTGCTGTACTTCCCGGACACCCAGCCCACGCAACCGTTGACCACGACCGCGTGCCAGCCGTTTTCAGCCGTTGCCACCCACGCAAAGGTGTCGCCGTTCTTCGCGGCAGTGATGCGGCTGTACTGCGTACCGTTTCCGGTGCGGATGTTGATCGTGCCGCTGACGCAGGAGATCATGACCTGCCTGCCAGCAGGTTTCATCCCCTCCGGAATGGCAGTGCCGGGCTTCACCTCCTCAGGCGGCTCCGTATCAGGGGCGGTATCAGCCTTGTGGAATGACTCAAGAAATGATACAATCTCCGGCTATCGTTTTACAATACAGCTTTCGTTTTACATTGGGTGCATTTAGGTGCAAAACGGGTGCGGTTGGGTGCAAAAAAAGCTCGGTGGGTGCAGCACTGAGCTTTCGTTTCCTATAAAATGTACCCATGAAAATGGGCAGATGAGTGGGGGCAAAATCCCGACATGCGGACAGTGAGGGTGCATAGAATTCCATATTGTGGACAGGCAGAGAGCAAAATCTCTGAACAGTGGACAGAGCGGGTGCGAAAAGCTGGATTCAACCACGACAGAAGTGTATAATTCCGATATGAAGGAAGGTTGATTGATCCCACTTCATAAGAGATGCATCTGCTTATTTCTTTCTCACCCAAACGGAAACGCCCAACGGCGGCAGATTTTCCCCGTTCCCAATCACTTCTGTTAACAGGGGTGATACATGAACCTGCTGGGCCTGCTGGGTGTAGTTGAGCAGGAAGAACCACTCAGTATCCTTTGTGGAGCGGACAGCCAGTTCCACGCACTCCGGGCAGTCAATCATCTCTGCATAAGGATGCGCAACCCCTGCCCTTTCCAAGAAAGCTCCAGCCAGCGCTTCGGTAAAGCCGGTGCCCGCGTACCATGCACAACCGCCCTGCGGATAGACTTTTTCGCACAGTGCGGCCTCCCCTTTGAGCCAGCCGCTGTCATACCTGGCCAAGACCTGGCTGCCGTTGGCCTTCAGCGTTTCCTGGAATCCAGTGGCAGCATAGGACGCTCCGTCCCATAGCAGCGCGGCTTGCTCCTCCGGACGGGGCAGGGAATATTCTTCCACTGTCACACCGCATAGCACAGCGGCATAACCCGGCATGGGCATGGTTACGCATCGGCCATATTGATCTTTGTACCCCGTTCGCGCGCCCATAACCAGCTTGCCACCAGCACGGCAGTACGCTGTCAGAACTTCCGCCATTTTCTCTGGCAGGATAGCTACATGGGGCAGGAATATCAGCTGATAATCGGCGAGATCGTCCGCCGTCATCTGCTCGCTCCAGGGCTTGATGTCCAGAGGCGTATGCGTATGCTGCGCGGCGGCAAAGATGGCCCGGCTGGATTGATAACTCATGGGGCCATACCCCTTGTCGCGTTCCCCGTCCCACTCGTTCAGCCAGTCCGTCAGCAGAAGCACCCGGGCCTGATAGCGGCTGGGCGCCCGGCCGCTCCATCGCCTCCTGTAATTTCGCCAGGCCGTTCAATCGCTTCGTGTCCTGGTGAATTTCGCCAAGCTCCTTAAGACGGCGATTGTCCCGGCTGTCATAATCCAGAATGCCATGCCAGTACATTTCCGTTCCATAGCTGGCCGTCCGCCAGCGGAAGTAGCTGACATAATCCGCGCCGTGGGCAATGGCCTGCATTGTCCACAGCCGCATCTGTCCGGGCAGCGGCATGGGGCTGAGCATCACATGATCCCAGCCGTGAGCGCCACTCTGCTGCTCCATAATGGCGAAATTAGGGGAGAAGCCCCGCACGGTGCTTAGCGCGTAGGAACTGGCGCGATCCTTCATATCTCCGCCGTCGCCGCCGTTGATGCCGCTTTGACCGTAGGCAAAGTTGGGGTAGTTATCGTAGCTGTAGAAGTCCAGGACGCGGTTGGTCAGCTCGTCGTTTCGCAGATGACCAAACATGCCGTTGGTGGTGATGAAGCGGTTGCCAATATATTGCCGCAGAATATCCACCTGCATTTGGGCAAAGGCAATGGCGCTGTCGGAGATGAACTCCTTCTCCAGCAGGGACAGGTGAGGATTGCCCAGCGCAATCACCGGGCGTTCCAGGAAAACCTCCTCCCAATCGGAAAAGCTCTCGCTCCAGAACCGGCCGCCGATGGCATCGTTCAGCGCCTCCACGGTGCCAAAACGCTTTTTCAGCCATGCCCGGAAGGCCTTGTGGTCAGCCTCGGAATAGAATACGTTGGTTTCACAGTTCAGCTCATTGTCGATCTGCCAGCCAATGATGGCAGGATGATCGCCGTAACGCTCCGCCAGCTTGGTAACAACCCGGCGCACATAAGCATGATATACCGGGGAATTGTAGTTGTAGTGCCGGCGATGACCGTGGCGGTACAGGGTGCCGTCCTGCCGGGAGTTCAGCACTTCGGGATGGGCATGGGTCAGCCAGGCAGGCGGCGTGGCGGAGGGAGTTCCCATAATGACCTGCATCTTTTCCTCTGCGGCCAGCGAAAGGAACTCGTCAAACAGCGAGAAATCCCACGTATCGTCCTTAGGCTCAATCACGCTCCAGGCGAACTCAAACACCCGCACGGTTTCGATGCCGTGGGCCTTCATGCGGCGTAGATCATTCTGCCACATTGTTCGGGGCCATTGCTCCGGGTAATAGCATACGCCAAGGGCAATATGATCCAAATGAACACACTTTTCCATGGAATTCCCTCCTTGATTGTTTACGGAAGCTGAGGCCGCCAGCAATCCAGCCAGTCAATTTTGGGCATGTCTCGCTCCCAGCGGATGGGCAGCCATACATACAGCGCCTTGGACGTGTTGGCGGATTGCAGCATGGGACTGTTCATCAGTTCCCGCTTCTCTTCTGGCAGCACATGATACTTTTCGGGTTCAAAATGGGCGGCAATCGCCCGCTCGAACAGGTCAGCTCTGTGGGCATCCACCGGGTAATCCGGTACCCAGCGATCCGCCATGGCGATGAGCTGGTCTGTACCCTCCACGCGGAACACCTTGCTAATCTGGCTGTTGAAGGAAGCGCGGCTATCGTCGTTCACATGCGGATTTCCCAGGGAAACAAAGGGCTCTTCCCAGGAACCCGATACGGCGCTGTCGCTTCTGTTGGGAATGTAGCCGCTCATGCCGCTGGTGAGCATGTACTTTCTGCCCGTATGCTCAAACACGGCAATTCCTTCGCGGGTAAAGGGCGAATGCAGCCCGCCGTATTGGCGGCTGACCTCTTCCTGTACGTTCAGATAATCCGCTGTCAGCGCATAGCCCACCACATCGCTGTGATTGATGCTGACATAGAGATATGCCTTCCCGGATGCAGAATCCTGCACCATATCGAAATCACCCGCCTCGCCGCCCTCCGGCCGCAGACAGGGATTTTCCATCTGATAAGGACCCAGCAAACGCTCCGATGACAGTACGACAAAGCAGGCGTCTTTCCCGGACAGCTTCAGCCACAGCACATAGCGTCCCGTTTGCGGACAGCGCAGGATGTGGGGACGATCTACCCGCTTGGACGGATGCAGCGGCGATGCGGGATCATCCACATCGGGCTCAACAAGGTACCCATCGTCCTGCCAGTTGCACAAATCGCGGGACGAATAAACCTTGATTCCCCAGGTCCATACATCGCTGGCACCGTCGGTATACTCCTTGTCTTCGCCGTACCAGTAGTAGACGCCGTCTTCATAGTAGACAGCGCCGCCGTGGGCCTGGATGGCGTTTCCGTTGGTGTCCAGCCAGGGCTGACCGGGGAAGATGCTTTCCTGACGCATGATTATACCTCCTTGGGAATCTGATTCAAGGCATGGTTCAGTTCCTTGACCACGTCCGGCGTGATAGCCTTTCCGGTCTGCTTGAGCAGCTTTTGCAGAGGCATTTGATCCATCTTGCGTTGAGCGGCCTCAGGAAGTTGAACGTTCTTCGCCACGTCGCCGTAGGAACTGCGCGCTTTGGCCATGATGGCGGTCAGCAGCTTGGCGGCAGCCGGGTTTCGCTTCAAGTCAGCCATGGTGTCCATAATCGAATAATAGCCTTCACGCATTAGCTCCTCGGGCTGATCAAACCAGTTGACCACCTCGCTGCCCTCCATGCGATAAGCCGGATCAGGCGCGTCCACCTTGCAAACGCGGATGGAATCTGTGCAGCTTCCTGCTATGGCTTGAATCTCATGCTCCCCGGTCAGCGGCATATGGAAGCGGGCAATCTTGTCAACCTCCTGTTCACCTATCGACTGTCCGTCCACAAGCAAGGTCACCTTGGGCTGATTGGTGTACACCTTGATTTCCGTTTCGGACTCCGCACGGTTGACGTATCGCCTGCCGCAGAGATGGACAAACGGTTCGTCGGAGAGATAGGCTTTGTAGATGTAGAACGCGTCCTTGCGGATTTTGCGGTCAAAGGTGACAAGCCCTTTCTGATTCTGTCCGGGCTTTCCACCCTCGTTCCGGCCGTCAGCGCCGAAATCAAACATATTCCAGCAGTACATGGCCCAGATATAGGGGCGTTCCTGCCACATTTTCAACATGTGTTCGTGATACACCGCCTGGTAACTCTCCGTCCAATCACCACGTTCCGGGTTAGGCGACTGATAAGCGGGATTGGCGTCCGCGCCGTATTCCGACAGACCGATCACCTCATTCGGATGCTCGGCGTGATAGGCGTCAAACCAGGCGTCGTTATCCTCCAAATCCCCCAGATACCAGCCATAATACAGGTTATAGGAGCGGATGTCAGTCAGGCGCACCAGGGGATGATGGTGATCCAGCATAAAGGCGTGAGCCATGGTCGTTGGCCTGGTTGGATCAAGCCGATGGCAAAGATCGTTCAGCAGCCGGTGATTTTCCATTAAATCATCGTTCACACCGCCAGACGCGGTGATTTCATTGGACAGCCCCCAACAGACAATGGATGGATGATTGCGGCATTGGGTAATCAATTCCCGCATCTGGGACAGCGTGTTCTCGCGACCGTTGGCCATATGTTCAGTGATGTACGGAATCTCCACCCACACGATCATGCCCTTCTGGTCGCACAGATCATAGAAAGCCTGCGCGTGCTGATAATGGGCCAGGCGAATGGTATTGGCCCCCATTTCCAGCATGATGTTCATATCTTCTTCCATCATGGCTTCCGTGATGGCACTGCCAACGCCCTGTCTGTCTTGATGCCGGGCTGCGCCGCACAGGGGATAGCGGCGGCCATTGAGCAAAAAGCCCTGCTGCGGATCAAAGGCAAAGGAACGGCAGCCGAAGGAGGCGCTAACCTGATCGCCGCTGGAAAGCGTCGCGGTTGCGCGATACAGATAGGGGTCGCGCTTACCTTCCCACAGATGCGCATTGGAAATCAGCATCTGTGCCCGCGCCTGATTCCCTTGAACCGTGCCGCGCACTTCACCGATTCCCTCTACGGAAAACACGACCGTTTCTCCGTCATCTGCGTGCTGGGTGTGGGCTTCCAGCGTCACCAGCGCATCCGGGCCTTGCATTTCCGCCGTCACAAACAGACCGCTGCTGCTGTCTGACAAGTCAAAGCTCACTTTGGGGACCGTTAGCAGCCAAACTGGGCGATACAGTCCGCCATAGAAGGTGAAATCGGCTTTCTGCGGATACACCCGGTCGTTTTTGCTGTTATCCACCGATACCGCAAGAACATTTTCAGCCTGCAAATGATCGGTCAGGTTGACCCGAAAGGTGGCATAGCCTCCATCATGGGTGCAAAGAAGGTTGCCGTTCAAAAACACCTGTGCCGACATGGCCGCACCTTCAAACTCCAGCCAGACTTCTTCTTCCGAGGAATGCGCTGGCATAGGAAAGCGTTTGGCGTACCAGCATCGACCGCGATGATAGTCGTTCCCGCCATCCGTGCCGTCCTGGGCATTCCAGGTGTGGGGCAGCGTAACGGGCTCCGTGGCCGCCTCGTCAGCCTGCTCAATGCCCACATCTTCCCGAATAAAGCGCCAATCCGCACAGAAATCCACCTTGCGTCTCATGAACATGCCTCCTTACCCGTAGTCTTCAATGCGCCATTCATCCTTCCAGTCGATGACGGGCTTGTCCCCCTCAAAACGGATGGGCAGCCACACATAGTCCGACATGGAGGTGTTGGCCTTGCCGTCCTCCGGAATGTGCTTTTTGCGTTCGGGGATGGTCTTGTCCATCTCCGGGTCAAACCAGCTCTGGTATAGCTCGGCGTAATCCTCATAGGCCAGATGCTGATACGCGGGCTGCCAGCGGTCAGCGCAGGCAATGTATAAGTCCTTCTTCCCCGGCACCTTGAAAACGGAGGATATCTGGGAATGGAAGGAGGTGCGGCTTTTGTCCGCTGGATGAGGATTGCCCAGTATCGTATAGGGGCCATGCCAGCTATCGGCCACGGCGACCTCCGAGGGATTGGGCAGATACCCCGTTGTGCCGGAGGTCAACAGATAATGCTTTCCCCTGCGCGTAAAATGCGCCGTGGCTTCCCGGACAAACGGCGGGAAGGGGCGGGGAAAATGGGTGCTGTAATAGCCCGTTACGTTGGTGTAATCCTCCGTCAGATCAGCGCAGATGGTCTCGGAGTGTACGCGCTCAAAGTAGTAATAGGCTTTGCCGTCCGAGGCCACAGCCAGATCGAAATCCCCGGCGCTCATGCTCAGCGGACGCAAACCTGTACGGACGATGGTATAGGGGCCGAGCAGTCTTTCCGATGTCAGCACGGTGGAGCGCTGGGTGCCGTCCTTGCACATGATTTTGAGCCAGCAAACGTACTTCCGAGTCATCCGATTGTAGATGATATGGGGCCTGTCCATCATGGACGTGGGATGCAGGGGCGAGGCAGGATTGCCTTCATCGGGCGGGATCATCAGCCCTTCATCCTGCCAGTTATACAGGTCTTTGGAGGAATAGCAGCGCACACCCCAATGCCAGATGCCGTTCTGCCCATCGGTATGCTCCTTGTTCTCGCCGTACCAGTAGTAGACGCCGTTTTCATACAGAATCGACCCGCCATGGGCTTGAATGCGCTTTCCTGCTGTATCCAGCCACACCTGGCCGGGACGAATGGATGTGTACATGTTTATTCCTCCACAATGACGCGAGCCCGTGCCAGGTTCAGCACCTGGGTAAAGAGTGCGTCCGAATCACCCTTGCGCTGCATTTTTACCCGAACAGCCGCAAAGTAGGTGCCAGGCTTGGCATAGGTATGGGTAACGGAAGCTGAATCGTGGTTCAGCACGCCTACGACATCAAAGAAATCTTCCTGAGAGCGGTCGCCAAAATCGAAATCCAGCGCGGTAATTTTGCCTGCCTGCTCCGGCGCTTGAGCGGAGGCGGTCAGGGTGACGATTTCCCCCACCTTTACATGGGTGCATACCGCACCATTGACCAGCAGCACGGGAACCGGCTGGATGCCGCGCCGTTCCCTGGCGCTGTCCGGCACAACAATTTGCCCGTCCTCAAGGCGGTAATTGGTGGTGGGAAGAGGCTCGACACCGCGCTCCACCCAGTCGCTCACGTCCAGCAGGGCCTGATGCAGCGCGCCCAGATAATTCACGACCTGCGTGTTCCGCTGGATGCCGTCATCGCCGTGCAGGCAGCGATCCATATACCACACGCGCACATGGCTGTCAGAACCCAGGGCTTCCGCAATCTTTCCTCTGTACCAATCGGCGCACCAGGGGCAGGTGGATTCATCCATCAGCGATTGAATCACGATCACCTTGCCTTGAATCTGGCCGTCCTGCACGGTGCCAGTGCCAGTCATGGAATAGCCGAACACGTTCCTGCGCTGGGGCAGGGTTGGTTGACCCTCAGCGTCCCGGAACTGATCCCAGGCGTGAAAAGCAGGGTCGGCAGGCACCTGATGTCGATAGTAGGACTGGATGGCGATGAAGTCGGAATTGTCCAGCGCGACCCTGTCGCCGGGCTGAATCAGGGCAAGCACGGCGGCAATATCGTCCACACCGAAACACATACCCAGATACAGCCTGTTTTCCTCGTCGTGATCGAGTTTCAGAACCTTGCCTTGCGCTTCGCCGGACAGGATGGTGATATTTACGCCCTCCACATAATCAGAATGCTCCGGCACGGATTCAAGCTCCAGATAGGCGCTGTTGCCGCTGGCCAGTAGCTTCTTCCAGGCGTCGTCCACACCGTTGAAGCCCGTCTTGTCCGTTTCCTCCTTCTCCGGCAGATGAACAGACTTGATCACGCCCTCAAAGCGCACCCGATCTGTCACCGCGCCACACAAGCCGTCTGCGCCCTCGTAGCCGGGCAACGTCCAGAAATCCGTAAAATAGCTGGGGTCAGCCTGCTTCATGCCGGGCAGCAGGACGGGCAGGGAGCCAGGGTCGATCCTGCCTTCTGCCTCCAGAAACCACGCCCTGGGCGGGAAACCCATGCGGGTCAGCTCCCGCAGCATTTGCGCTTCGTCATGCGTTAAGTCCTTGTAGGGGTCGCCACTGCCGCCCGCATCCATCGCATCCACAATTTTGGAAAACGCATGGCGCAGCACCCGCTGTCCCTGAGCGTGCATGGTGATGGTGTTGGGCAGGGATACCGGCGAGCCAATCACATAGGGGCAGGCGCCGTCCCAGGCATTCGTGTTTTCAATGCAGGCCATGGTTTTGTATCCGCCGCCGCTTCCGCCGAACACATAGCCATAGGGCCGCGGGCAGCCGTACAGCTCCATGGCAACCTGCCGGGAATACTCCGCTGCCGCTGCACTGGACTTATATACAATAGTGGAATCCGGCCTTCCGGCAAACATGGCGGAGGAACCCATGTTGGTTTCCACGAAGTACGCGCCATGGAGCAGCGCGAAGGAAACGTTATCTTGCAGGCCGTGATGCTCCAGGGACGCGACCTCCTCGTCCGGCCCAGGGAACGGCGAGAGATATTGGAAGAATCTTCCCCGATAGGCGTCCTTCCTGGGGAAGCAGAAAACAAACTTGACCTTTGTTCCCTCAAAGCTGCCGTGAATATAGAGAAAAGGAATTTTCTGGCCATCCATCAGTGTTCGAACGCGTTCTTCTTTTTCATCAATCACCGGACGCGCATAGGTGGGGTCCTCCAGCGCGTGATAAATCAGTTTCTCCATCGTATACACCGCCTATCATACAGGATGGGTTTATTATAAAAAACTACGCCATGAAAGAAAATGCAATAAATCGGCAGGAAGGAAACAAATTGGCTCAAGTGATAGAATTGAACGAAAAAGTGCCCCTATTCGCTAATTTTTCTATATCGGAGCAAGTCTGCAATTTGTATAATGTGGCTACAAACCGGATGCAAATGAGCATCCAAGTGAGAAAGGGGTATGAATTTCATGATGAACACGATGAGAAAAAGCATTTCCCTGTTGCTGACTCTGCTGCTGACCTTCTCCCTGGTCAGCGTTGCAACGGCGGAAGGAAATCCTGTGCTTGAAGGCGTATATGATTTGGAGAAGAACGACTTCGGCATGGAAACCTTCTACCACTTCAATGCCGACGGCACCTATTACGCATCCTTCTTCATGGGCGCTGTGACCGACGCGGGCACCTATGAGATCAAGGACGAGGAGCTGGCATACATGGTCAGCGCAGGCGCAGACGGAACTGCCGGTACCGAGGATGACGAAATGGCCACTGCGACTCAGATTGTCGAGCTGGTCTCCTATGTGAATCCCACACCCGTCAAGGTGGCCTATGTGGACGGCAAGCTGGTGGACATCTCTCTGGCTGGCATGGCGAATCACCGCACCATGGCGCTGACCGAGGGCAAGGCTTACGACGCCTCCACCGAAACGCCCATCAAGGTTGTGAACCTGTATGCCGATAATCTGGAGGGCAACACCCTGACGCTGTATCATGACAAATCCTTTGTGGATTACACGGGCGAAATGGGCATCTACGGCACCTGGGAAAAGAATGAGGACGGCTCTTACACCCTGACGGATGAGGATGACGAGGACAACGTCTTTACCCTGACATGGAACGAGGACGGCACCGCTTCCTACAGCCTTGGGGACGGCGAGACCAAAGACCTGACCACCTCCATTGGCCCTGTGGCGTTCAATGTGTTCAAGGCCGAGAATGTGCAGGTAGCCACCGCCGATACGACCATGGGTGCGAACCTGACCCTGAACTGCTACGATGACGGCACCTGTGTGCTGCTGGTGAACATCACCGCCATCGGCATGGAGCTGGAGGCCGATAAGGGCACCTACACGGTGGCCGATGTGTTCAACTACACCTTCAACTTTGAAACCGCCGGTGAAATCGCAGGCCAGCCCGATTGGGCCAGCGCCACCACCTCCAGCATCGGTGTGAACGTTCCCTACGCGGCCACTGTTCAGGCGATGGGTTCCGATCTGGTGATCGATGCCCAGCTGGCTGGCACGGCTTCCATCGCTCAATAATCACGCTTTTGCGGAAGAAAGCCGACGCGTTTCCTTCCGCATTGTTATTTTCTGAGGAGGTGCCCCATGGTAAGAAGCTCGACAATGCCATCGCCCAACCCCCATGACAAGGTGAAGAACACCTGGAAGCGGGATTGGGCCAGAAACAAGACCGTCTACCTCGTCTTTGTCCCCGTGGCGATCTACATCATCGTCACGCATTACCTGCCCATGTTTGGCATTGTGATGGCCTTCCAGGATTTCAGCCTGTCCAAGGGCGTTTTCGGCAGCACCTTCGTCGGGCCTGATAATTTTGTGGAGCTGTTCACCGGCGACGCGTTCCTCAACGCCTTCAAAAATACGGCCATCATGGCCGCGTTCTCGCTGGTGCTGGGCTTCTTCCCCGGACTCATTTTCGCGCTGATGCTCTCGGAGGTGCGGAACAAAACCTTCAAGCGCACCATCCAGATGATCTCCTATCTGCCCAACTTCGTTGCCGCGGTGGTCGTGACCAACCTGGTCAAGCTGTTTCTGGGCAATGACGGCCCCCTGACCGCGCTGCTCACCGCTCTGGGCCTGCCCCAGCAGAACTGGCTGGCCAATGCCAATCCGCCTGTGTTCTGGCTGATTCATACCTTCATGGGCATTTGGCAGAGCCTGGGCTTCGGCTCAATCCTCCTCATGTCCGCCATTGCCAATATCAACGGGGATATTGTCGAGGCTGCCGCCATCGACGGCGCCACCCGGATGCAGCGCATCCTGAGAATCACCATTCCCTGCATCGCGCCGATTCTCGGTATGTCCTTTGTGCTGAACATCGCGATTTCCTTCCGTACCATCGGCGGCAATGTGCTGGCCGGGAAGATCAACCCCGACTCGCGGTTGTTCTAAAGGAGGAAGAAACATGCAGATCAGAAAGAAAAAGCGCATTCGCGAGGGCATGGTGGAGCATCTGACCATTGGCAATCACATTGCAAATTGCATCATTCACTTCTGCCTGATCATGGTGGCGGTGATTTCCCTGCTGCCCATGTGGCATGTGCTCATGTCCTCCGTTTCCGACGGTTTCAGCCTGCTTTCGTACAAGGGCGTAGCCGTTGTCCCCGTCGGCAAGCCCACGCTGGAGGGCTATCGGCTGATTTTCCGGGACGCTTCCGTGTGGATTGGCTACAAGAACACCATCATCTATGTCGCCGGAACGGTGGGGCTTGGCTTTCTCCTGAACGTTCTGGGCGGCTATGCCCTCAGCCAGCCCACCAAGGGCAAGGGCATCATGTATGCTTTCCTGTTTGTCACCATGCTGTTCAGCGGCGGTATCGTGCCCACCTATATGGTGATGAATACCCTGGGGCTTACCGGCAGCCGGCTTTCCATCATTCTGTTGGAGGCAACCCAGACTTTCTACCTGATTTTCGCCGCCAAGGCCTTTGCGGCAGTGCCGCTTTCCACGGTGGAGGCCGCGCGGATAGACGGTGCGGGACATCTGCGGGTGATGTTCCAGATCATGCTGCCCCAGGCGAAGGGGATGTTCTTCATCACCTTGCTCAACACCTTTGTCGGTGCCTGGAACTCCTGGTACAACGCCTCCATCTATGTGCCTGCGGATAAGACCAAGTGGCCCATTCAGCTTTTCATCAATGAAATGACGAGTGCCAACGTCAATTTCCTGGAAACGGCCACCCCGAACTACAGCCGTTACCTGATTCAGTTTGCCGTGATCGTGGTAGCCACGCTGCCCATCATGGTGGCGATGCCCTTCTTCCAGGATAAGATTGAAGCCGGTCAGCTGCAAGGCGGCGTCAAGGGCTGATCGTGAAAGGACGGGAAAATATGAAAAGAGAATTCAGCCTCAAGCAGATCATGCAAATGATTCTCGTCTGCTTGCTGCTGGTCGCGGTGGTCTATATTTTCTACCGGGCGGACCATGCCGAACTGTCCCAGCTGAACGGGCCGGTGACCGCGTCCCAGGGCGCTGCGCCCCTTGAAAACGAAAGCGATCCTGCGCTGCGTTCCTTCACCTATCTGCTGGACAAGGGCGAAAGCACGGAGTATTACCTGAACTATGAGGATAACCCCGTGATGCGCTATATTGCCAACTACAAGACCTTTGAGGCCTCGGACGGCACGCAGCAGCGGGTGTTGATGAGCTTCCAGGTGCCGCCCGCCGGCAAGGAGGCCGACAACCTGAGCCTGCTGGTTTCCACCCAATCCTACCCGGATGTGATGAGCATGACCTACTTCGGCGGCTCCCTGGCGGAATTGTATGAGGCGGGCAACATCCTCGACCTGGGACCCTACATCGACCAGTATATGCCCAACTATAAGGCATGGTTGGAGGCGAATCCCCAAGTGATTGCCACCACGCCGGTGGGCGATCAGAACCTCCACCTGACCCTCACGGGTATCCGGGCCAATCTATCCGCTTACGATCTGTTCGCTGGCTGGTGCTACCGCCGGGATTGGATTGTGCGCTATGGCGTGCAGCCGGATACGCTGTTTGATCCCATGGCGGACAGCGAGCCCCGCCCCAATCCCAAGGCAGGCCAGGCGTTTTCCGGCCACTACACGCTGGACAAGGACGGCAACGCCATCGAATCCGCTGCGCTGGAGAAAAACGTCAACGGCGACAGCTGGGTGGATGACGTCATCTTCCCCAGCGGAAACACCGACCCCATCTACATCAGCGACTGGGAATGGATGTTTGAAATCTTCGAACGGGCACTGAAGGAGCAGGGCATCGCCGATGGCTATGTGACCAGCGTGTACTATCCCGGTTTTAATCAGAACGGTGATCTGGTCAGCTCCTTCGGCGGGGGCAGCCCCTGGCTCTGGTATGACGCCGAGCATAACGAAGTCAAGTTCGGCGGCGATTCCGACACCTTCAAGACGTATCTGGCGTGCATGAACGCCTGGTGGAACCGCGGCTGGATTGACAAGCAGTTTGCCGAGCGCTCCGGCGATATGTATTACAAGATCGACGATGTAACGGTGCGTTCCGGCAAGGTGGGCTTCTGGCAGGGCAGTGTATCCACCCTGGGCAGCCGCATCAGCAATGCGTCCCTGCCCTATACGGAGGGCGCGGTGGTTTTTGGCGCGGCCAACCCCATCAACGACGTCTATGGCGGGCCCGAGCAACAGCTGAAAATCCCCAATACCTTCTTTGGCACGGCCAAGTACGGCGGCTCTGTGGTGGTGACGGACAAGGCCAAGGAGAAGGATTTGGCGCTGCTCTTCCATTGGCTGGATTACTTCTACACGGAAGAAGGCGCCATGCTGTACAACTACGGCCTCAGTGCCGAGCAGCAGGCTCAGCTTCAGGACGCGACGTATCTCCGATTCGGCGTTGACGCAGCCTATACGCTGGTGGAACGCGACGGCCAGCAGATGGTGCGCTTCCATGACCTGCTCAAGGTCAATGACGGCAACATCCGCACAGCCATGAACGGCTCCCGCGTGATGGGGCTGAGTTCGCCCATGCTGGTGGATTACGGGGATACAGACACCTATGTTCAGCACTGCATCGGGCAATGGGATTTGTACAAGCCAATCGGCTTCATGGCGCTCTATCCCTTCAACCATCAGCTGCCCGTCAAGGCTGTGCAGAGCAACAACAAGGTGTATTCACGAATTGTCAACGAGTATATGTATGTGCAGGTGCCGCAGTTCATCACGGGCAAGAAGAATTTGGAGAGCGATTGGGATACCTACTGCGCCGACCTGAAGAAGCGCGGCTACCAGAAGGTGCTGAAATCGTTCAACGAGCTTCTCCAGGAAAGCGACGCGGAATAACCCGTTGCCAGACGAAAAAGAACCTGCTATAATGTTCTCATGGGATGGGGCGGAAGGCTCCGCCTCATCCTCACCATGAAATCGTGGGGGAACATGATGAACGAAGAAATGCTTTTGACGAATATCTATGTGCGCAGCCGGGTATTTTCCGGCCTGATACACAGCGCCTGCGGCCTCAGCTGTTGGTGCTTTTCCGTCACGGGGGAGAAGCTGTTCTTTTCCACTTGCCCGGATGAGCAAGAGTTCCTGTTGTTCCTTCGTTCCAGCGGATGCCTGGACTACGCGACCGGGGAACAGGTGCGGCGCGACCGCCCGGTCATTCTCAGCGATTCCATCGGCATCATATGGGGCGCGGAGTACATGTGGAAAAACGGCGCGCCGGAAGAGCTGATTATGATTGGCCCCATCTTCAACAGCAGCAGCTCCTTCCGCAGCATTGAGACGGCGCTGCACCGCCTGACGCTCTCCCAACAGGCACGCAACATGCTGCTGGAAAAAATGAAAAAGATACCCGTGCTGTCCATGGCAAACTTCGGCCAGTATGTGCAGATGCTGCACTACATGCTGTTCCAGGAGGAGATTCAGCGCCAGGAATTCCAGTTCCAAACCGTGATTGAGGACGGGAAAAACATCTACCGTCACCTGGGCGACGAGATGGACGCGGACGGTGGCTGGGATTCCACGAATGTGGAGCGCATCCACATGACGGAGGAAACGCTGCTGCAAATGATTCGGGAGGGCAATCTGGAATACAGGAACGTGCTGGATCGGCTCACCGGACTGGAGCTTCCCGTGCAGTTCCCGGCGGCGGGACAGTTCCGGCGCCTGAAAAACGCCCTGATGATTTTCTGCGGGCAATGCACCCGCGCCGCGATTCAGGGCGGCATGCCCCAGCAGACCGCATTCGCGATGGAAACAGAACATTGCGACCGCCTGGAGCGCGCCGCCACCATGACGGATTTGCTGACGGTCAATCGCCGCATGATGGAGGATTACATCCGCAAGGTGCATGACCTTCGAGCCACTCCGGACGTTTCCAAGCCGGTGCAGCAGTGTTGCGACTACATTCGGCGCCATATTCTTCAGCCCCTGGAGCTGTCCCAGATTGCGCGGCATGTTGGCTATTCGGAGTATTACCTGTCCAAGCGCTTCAACAAGGAGATGGGCATCAGGGTGGTGGATTTCATCAAGGACGAGCGCATCAACCTGGCCAAGATCTGGCTGGTGACCACCTCGAAGTCCGTGGATGAAATCAGCGAAACGCTGCAATTCAACAGCCGGAATTACTTTGGCAAGGTGTTCTGCGAGAAGGTCGGCATGACGCCCAGCGCCTACCGCAAGCAGCTGCGGGCCCAGGAAGAAGAAAATCAATAGGAGGTCTACTGGTGAAGAAGCTCAAACCCGGCATTGACCCGGTGGCATTGATGAAGGCCGTCAAGCAATGCGACGGCGACGTATTCTTCCTTACGAAAAACGATCAACTTGATCTGAAAAGCGTGTTGTCTCAATATGTGTTCATCTCACTGCTTGCACACACCAGCCCTGAAAGCAGCGGGCTGGAATGTACGAAGGAAGAGGATTACGCCCAGATTGCCGCTTTTCTGGCCTAATACTATTTCCAGATTCACCTGCGCCATCTGCTTGCGCCTTTTCCCTTCTG